>Ga0209698_10000231_pt1 | contig 60286 bp, 99 predicted proteins | sample LitLauG_LLR_2012_FD_187203 | JGI IMG/M metagenome (GOLD analysis project Ga0209698, IMG submission 187203) | Freshwater sediment microbial communities from Pennsylvania, USA - Little Laurel Run_MetaG_LLR_2012 (SPAdes) (version 2) | ecosystem: Environmental > Aquatic > Freshwater > Creek >... | reverse complement strand
CTATCAAAAGTTCAAAACCGGCTATTACGCCGGTATGGATCCGGATGCCTTTAAATTCGACCTGATGACCCCGCAAGAGCAAAAGGCGAAACTCGCATCGCTCAAAGGCAATCCCGCCGCAACCGCCAAATTCCGATCGTCACTCGCCATCGCTGACAAAGTGATGTCCCCCGATCAGGGGCAATAACGTGGCTCAGGCGCACGTCACGGTCGAGGACGACCCGGCTCCGCCCGGCGATCTGTCAAATTCGCCCTATGGCGGCATTGCCACGGGCATGTCACCGATCGATCGCGATTACATGATCCGCACAGTCATGGGCGAGGCGGGAAGCGATCCGAGCGCATCGGGCGTGGCCGCAGTTATCGCCAATCGCATGAAATCAACGGGACAGAGCGCGAAAAACGTCGTGCTTGCACCGAACCAATTCGAGGCATGGCAACGGCAGAATTTGGCCGCCGTTCCGACGACTGCGCCCGCATATAAAAACGCTGCGAAAGTTGTGGATAACGTCTTGTCGGGAACAACTCCCGATCCCACAGGTGGCGCGACGATGTTCTACAGCCCGACGGCGCAAAAGGCGCTGGGGCGAACGCCGCCCGCATGGGATGACGGGACAGGGCAAACGATCGGCGCTCACAAGTTCTTTGGGGGGAACCCAGACCCGGCCAACGATCCACTTGTGCAAAAATATATGAAGCCAAGCGCGCCCCAAACGCCCGCTAACTCGAATGCGCCAACCGCGAGCGCGCCCGATCTTTCCATCGATCCGCTCGTCCAGAAATATATGAACGCCGCAGCGCCCGCACCCGCCGCGCAATCGGCTCCGGTCGCCCCGGAAACCGCGACGGGAACTGCGAACAACATCGTGCGCGGGCTTTCAAGCGGCATGCCGATCATTGGCGGCGCGCTCAATATGGCCGACGCTGCGACGAATGCGACGCTCGCGCCCGCTCTCAATCCGATGTTCGCGCCGCAAAACCAACTGCAGGGCGATACGTGGTCGCAGCGCTATGCGAATGCGCTGAAACAGCAGCAGGGCATGGATACTGGGTTTGCTGCGGCGCATCCCTATCTCAGCGGTGCGGCCAACATCGCAGGCGGCGTGGCGGCGACAATTCCGGCAATGGCGGCGGCTCCCGCGGCATTCGGCGTCAGCGCGGGAATGCCGATGCTCGCGCGAGGGCTGGCCAGCGGCGTGACTGGCGCGGGTATTGGCGGCGCGGACGCGTTTGTGCGTTCTGGTGGCGATCCTAGTGCAGCGGTGCGCGGTGCGGAATGGGGCGGCGGACTTGGTGCGCTGGCTCCGCCCGTAGGCGCGGCGATTGGCGCGGGCGTCGGCTCGATCGCGAACCGGCTGGCGAGCGTCGGACCGGGGGCGCGCAACATTGCTGAGCGTATGGCGGAAAGCGGTCTAAATCCGTGGAAGGCGCAGAGTGATCTAACGGCGATGGGTCCGAACGCGACGTTGGCGGACATCGAACCTTCGCTAACCTCAGAAGCCGGGGGCCTCGCGCAAAAGGGCGGCGCTCCGACTTCGATCCTTCGCAATGCGATGATGGCGCGCGCGGCGGGGGCCGACGATCGCGTATCGCAAGCGATTGACCAGACGCTAGGGCCAAAACCAGACTTGGAAATGGCGAAGTCGGATATTGTCAGTCGCGCCCAAACTGCGGCGGGACCTTGGTACAATGCTGCGCGCGAAAACGGAACCCCGCTGAATATCACGCCTGTATTGAACAGTATCGACGCGCAATTGAAAGACGCTGTTGGGGGAGAGGCGGCTATTCTGGCGAAGGCGAAAGGATATTTGACGGACGCGAAAGTTGGCATTCCCGGGCCTGACGGCAAGCCCACGACAATGATCGTTCCGAAGTCAGACCCGGGAGCCCTGCTCAAGGTGCGCCAAGCGCTCGACGGGGACATTCAATCGATGGAACGCAATGCGACCATTGACGGGACTTCGGCGGGAAAAAGCGCCTATCGAGCAGCGAACGACATTCGCAGCCAGATTGACGGAGTTCTGAAATCCGACCCGTTTATTGAAGAAGGCGATTTGGCGTTTTCTTCGCAAATGCGGCTGAAAGACGCGATGGACGCGGGAACGAAGCTATTTACTCGCGGGGTTCGCCCGGAGGAATTTCAGCGTGAACTCGCGAGCATGTCTCCTGCCGAAGTTGACGCCTATCGGCAGGGCGCGCGTGTGGCGATCGGGGATGCCTTAGAGCAAGCGCGGCAAGGGGTATTGGCCGGTGCGCGTTCGATGTTTGGCAAGTCATCTGCAAATCGGCAAAAGCTCGATGCCCTATTTCCGAACGCTGGCGATGTCTTCGATATGATCCACGGCGAAGCCGCGATGCGAAACACCGAGAACGTCGTCCGCTCGGGGTCGCAGACCGCAATTAATCGTTCGATCGCGGAACGCTATTCGTTGCCGCAGAATAGTCCGGGCGGCGTGGCGGGGACGCTTATTGGTGAGGCTGTGGCGCCGGGAGGGCCGGGCGCTATAGCGGGCTCATTAGGTTCGCGCGCGATCAACGCGCTTCACAACGAATGGCAGAATTTCCGCCTTGGAAATCTCATGAAACAAAGTGCTCAGGGTCTCAGCGCCAGCGGTGCGGACGCGCAGAAATTCTTGGGGGAGGTTCAACGTGCTTTTGCGACAATGGGCGCACACAATGCGCTTTCTAACGGCGCGGCGCGGGTTGGAAATCTGCTAACCCGTTCAATCCCGCCTTCGAATTATTTCATTGGCGGCGATCAAAATCGAAACGCTCTTGCTGTCCCTTGAAAAAGGTTTCCGGTGCGACTTTCCAAGCCGTGAAAATTGCGGCATACATCAAGACGATGCCGACAAATAGGCCGTGGCCAAAGTCTTCGCTTATGCCGAAAAACAGCCAATGCAGACCATAGCCGAACGCGATCATTAGCAGGACACAGACGATGGTTCGCATTGCAAAATATCTCGCGGCGGCCGTTCTTCTTGCTTTTAGTACCGCGCACGCTTTCGCGCAAGCGAACCAGATTCCTCCGGGGGAAGTTTGTTTTCAAGCCACGGTCGGCATTAACGGGCAAGTCGCGGTCCTAGGGACGATCACAGGCGGCAGCGGCGGCACGGCGGGGACATACACGAACGTCACGCTGACAGGCGGCTCAGGGACCACCGCAACGGCCAACATAACGGTTGCGGGCGGGACGGTGACGGCGGTCGTCATTCTCAATCCGGGCATCAATTATGTCGTCGCGGATGTCCTAAGCGCCGCGAGCGGGACGATCGGCGGCGTTTCGGGCTTTTCCGTTCCCGTCCTCGCGACGACAGTCAACAGCGCAATCGCGGGCGGCAGCGTCGGCATGTATATCCCGAGCACTCTCACGCCTTCGCAGACGTGGCAAAACCCGACGCAGACGATCCTCAACACCAATCCGATCGGCCTCGATAGCAACGGCTGCGCGACGATCTGGGGGGTCGGCCAATATCGCCAGATCGTCTATGACAGTCTCGGAAATGTGATTTGGGATAAACTCGTGCAGGTCGCGGGAGGAAACCCCTTCTACGCGGGAGCCGCGACGGGTAGCGCAAACACAATAACCGTCACGGACGCTGGGTTTAGTTCGGCAAACGGAACCGCGATTTTCTTTGTCGGAGCCGCAGCGAACACGGGGGCCGCAACGATCAATGTCGGCACGGGGGCGCTTTCAGTTTGGAAATCAGGTCCCAGCGGCCCTACGGCGCTCACGGGCGGCGAAATCCAGCCGAACACGGAATACATGATCGTCTATCAGGCGAGCGTCAGCGGGGGCGGTCCTGGCTGGTTTATCTATTCGCCGATCCCAAACCTGCCCTATCTCGGCATCAATGCGGCGAACGTCACTCCGCTTGGCGTCGCGGCGGGAACGTCGGGTGGTTTCGCGCTATTTAGCGGGGGGGGTACGAACACGATCCCGGGCGGACGGCTTACCCTCGCGTCGCACACGCCCGTTATGACGACGCCGCAACTCGCGAAAGCAACGATCTTTTACGATAGCTATGTGGCAAATGGCTATCCTTATTTCAATGGAACCGCAGATCAGACGGCGACGATCACGGCGAACGAACTCAGCGACACTATTCCGGCAAGCGGCACCGGCACTGCCAACGCCGCGGGCGTGTTTGATGAATGGGCGATTGTCGGAAGCGTTATCTGCCACGCGACGAATGGAAGCGGCGGGGGCTGGGCGAGCGACACAGGCGGTTCAAATACCGCGCGCGGAACTGGATATTCACAGCTGGATTTCTCGACGCGGTCTTACGTAACGAACAAAAATGCGCTTTCGAATTGCTATAATGGGTCGACCTCTTTCGCCGTGCCGGCCAATCAGGCGACGTATTTAGGCACATGCGCGACGGATCCAGCCGCCGCAACGTTTACATTTAACGCGTTTCCGGCTGGGGCGAGCGGCGGTCCTGTCGGAGGCGCAGTAATAAATTGCTGGAATTACTACAATCGCGTTAATGTCAAGGCGATTGTTCTGGACAATTCTGGGTCGGCGTTTGTGCCATCGGCGTCGGCGACATGGGTCGCTCATGATAATGGAACGACAAAGAATATAATAACCGTCGTTTCTGGAGTAAATGAAGATACGGTTGAAGCCAATTATATGGGCTTCACGTCAACATCAAATGGAAATTCTGGATCAGCGGCATTTATAGGCGTTAGCATCGATGCAGCAACTCCGGTATGTGTTGCGGGAACGCCGTGGGATAACGCATCGTCGACGGGAACTGTCCAAGGAAGTGCTATCGCTCATTGCCCATCGGCTCCTATTATTGGAAAACATACTTATGCTGCACAGGATTATCCAGTAATAGGAACAAATAGCAATTTCTATAGCTTTGGTAACTCATCGGGGGCGTTCGGACAAATGTTTACGCTCGATTTCTCATCTAGGTATTGAGAATGATAACCCAGAAAGAAGCGACCATGATCAAGAGACATATTCTTGCGGCGGGCGTGGCGGCGCTCTTTCTCGCGGGCAGCCTATCTGTGGCAAACGCAGGCGTCACGACGCTGACGGTTACGCCCGGCGCGGGCGCCACGATGCTAGAAGGTCAGCAGACCGCGACGGGCTATCTTTTTCCGATCATCGGTCTATCTGATCCGAACAACTCGACGCTTTATGCGAGCGTGACCGCGTGGGGAACGGCGGGGACGAACGCTCTCAGCGCCAACGACAACGTCATTACGTGGGGCGGCGGCGTTCTGGGCGCGATGGCGAACTACGGCACGTCGCCTGGCGCCGTTCTTGTTCCCGGCGTCAACGCCGCTATTACGAACACGCCGACCGTCAACCTCGGAACGCTCAACGGGACCGCGACCGCAGCCAACCAGACAACCGAGATTGGCAGCCTCGCGACGATCGCCACAAATACGGGGGCGTCAGTTCCCGCTGGATCGGCGACCATCGGCGGCACGGTCCCCGTTGCGGGCACAACCGGCGCAGCCCTTAGCTCGACGTGGCTCGCGAGCGCGGCGTCCAACAATGCGACGAACGTCAAGGCGTCGGCGGGCACGCTCTACTCGGTGACGGTGACACAATCGACCACGACGGCGATGGAGTTGAAGCTCTACAATACATCGACTTCTCCGACATGCTCAAGCGGCACGAGCCTAATCGACATCATCCCAATCCCCTCGAACGCGACGAGTCCCGGCTATCATCTGACATATCCGGTTGGCCGCGCTTTCAGCACGGGCATCAGCTATTGTCTCGTGGCTTTCGGCAATCCCGCGGCAACGACCGACAACGGCAACGCGGTCGTTGGGGCCACGCTGAGCATGACCTACAACTGAGCGCCGCCGATGCGAAAACTATTTATCGCGCTTCTAGCGTGCCTGTCGCTTGCTTGCCCGGCCCAGGCGGACATGGGCTTCGGCATTTGGAAGTCCGTACCAGCAGTCGCCTCAGGCCTGCCGCTTGATATTTCTGTTGCGGGTACGCCCTATTTCGGATGGAGCACTCGTTGTCTTAGCAGCGCCCTCAGCGCTAACTTTGTCGTCGCGCTGATTGGCGATAATATCAATGCTGCATCGAGCGTAAGTAGGACTGCGATTGTCTGCAACGGCGGCACGGCAAGTTACTCAAGCACTGCCGGGACCGCAAATGCCTTAATAAGCGTAACATGCCTGAGCACTTGCTATACTAATTTTTATTATGACCAGACAGGTAATTCTCGTACTGGAACATCTGCGAATAATCATAGCGGGGTGTATTTGCAGGCCGGCGCTTGCGTGACGACTCCGGGGGATTGCACTGTATTTGATGGCACGGCCGTTAATTACATATTTACCGGGATCACCGGCCCGGTTACTCCGTTTACTATGGCAGTATACGCTTATGAAAATAATGCGGCGAGCACAAGCATAGTCCCGTTTTCCTTCATAGATCATGCAATTTCCACTTGGGAAGGCCATTATATACAAAATACACTTAATGGCAGCAGCGTTATTACCCTTAGTGCTATAGAGGCGCACGGCGGGGCATTCCCCTTGAGCGCTCAGGCAGGCGGTACAGCGCCTATATGGAACATGTGGTCAGGCATTTTCGCGTCCGCCACAAGCAGAACGGCCTGCGTCGGCGGTACTTGTGGCTCGGCGAACGCCACATCGTCGACCCCAACTGGATCAAGCACGTACGCACTTAATTTGGGCGTGAATAGCAACAACACTACGGCGGCCCCCCTCAAGGGTCAAGTGACCGCCGCGATCGGGTGGGGCACGACTGCGCTGACGACGGGGAATATCAGCTCGCTCTGCACGAGCCTCAACACTCTCTCGGGTGCTGGCACATGCTGAAGCGTCTCGCCCTTGTCCTAGGGGCGCTCGTTTGCAGCCTGCTCGCCCTCCCTCAGTTCGCGGACGCATGGACGCACGGCTCGCCGGGGTTTCTCGTGCCGGGGTCAGTCCAAGGCTCGGCATGGGCTCCAATCGCCGAGCCCGCGCCCCAGACGAACCTCGGGTTTAACTCTTCAACCTACGGCTACGGCTTCGACGCTTTTGGCGTTTGGAGCGGCAATCCGACAAATACGCTTCGACCGTTTCAAACCTTCATCTCGGGAACGAATTATTTCTGCGTCGACGGGTTCCATGCCAAGCCAGGCTCGAGCGGAACCGTCACGACGCCGGGGATTTACAAAGTCGCGTTTTTTGCGGATGGGGGAACAGCCGCCACGGCGATGACGCCGCTGGACGGGCTTGCTCTCTATTGCGTCCCGTTCAACCCCGCGACTTGGACGGATGGGCGGCACGAAATCCGAGCGATCATTTATCCTGTCGTCGGGCCGCCTTTTGTCCTGCAAGACAGCCGGGGCTATTCGGCGAGCTACCAGGGCGTCTCCAGCATCAGCGGCGCCTCTGGCGGCAGCGGCTGGGCGACAGGGGCCGCGGTCACCATCGGCGGCGGCAGCGGCGTCACCACGGCGGCGTTCGGGACGGTCTCGACCATCAGCGGCAGCGCCATCGCCAGCGCAAAAGCCGCCTATAGCGGCGGCGGCGTTTATACCACCGCCGGCCCGCAGGGCTCACAAACCCTGAGCGGCGCGGGAACGGGCTCGCCGACCGCGACAGTCATTTCGGAGAGCGTCTTTACTGGCGCCAACCCCGAGCCGCATGGCTGGAATTCGGGCGTCGCGCTGACGCTGACCGGAACCAGCGGCGCGGCGCTGTGCCTGAGCACGAGCGACACATCCTACGCCGTCCGCACCGACAGCAATTACACCGGCAACGCATTCGGCCTTGCGCATAGCGGTAGCGTCACCGGATCGATCTCTGGCGGCGTGCTGACGCTGGGCTCGAATTTCACCAGCGCCTACGGCAAAGCCGCGCTGTTCGATTCGACGGTTTCTTGGACGGTGCAATATGTCAACGCCGCCGCGGTCGGGCCGGGTGGCTACAACTACGCGGTCAATGATCTACTGACGCTCGCCGGTGGCACGTTCACGACCGCGACCGTCCTCAAGGTTTTGAGCGTCGACGCGAATGGCGCGATCCTGACGTTCTCAATCCAGACCGCCGGAACCTATTCGGTTACGCCATCCAATCCAGTCGTTCAGTCGTCCGTCAGCCCGGACAGGACCACCAATCGCGGCGCCGCCTTCACGATGACCTATGTTTCCGGGTCGGCGACGGCGGGGGCGCTCGCCGGGGCGGGGACCACGACCGGCAATGGCTATCACAACGGCGACGTGCTCAATATCGCCGGCGGTTCCGGGCTTTTTACGCAGGCGACCTTCACGGTCTCGGCGATCGATGGCAACGGCGGCATCACCGCCGGCTCGATCAGCGCGGGCGGAAACTATCTCACCGGCCCGAGCGGAATCGTAACGTTATCTGGCGGCTTCGGTACGGGCGGCGAACTCAAAGTTACGAGCGCGAATTTCAACGAAAGCGGGACGATCTATTCGACGGGAGCGCTCGCGAGCGGTACGGCGGGCAGCAGCGGCGCGACCTACAACATCACGACCGCAGGCGGCTATGGGACGGTCTCGCAGACGCTGACATTCAGCGGCGGCGTCGATATGACCGACGGCGGCGCCAACGATTGCACGGACGGGCAGCTTACGCTCAAGCGCGCCGGCATCCAGGGCAACTCGCTCTCCGATTCGCTCTGGATCAACACCAATGCCAACGGCAATCTGACCGCCTTCGCATCGACGCACACCTTCTGGATTTGCGCTCAAACCGCCGGGGCCAATTGCGCGACCGCGACGAGCGCGGCGAGCGATAGCGGCAATTGCCTGACCTCGACCGCGCCGTGCAACAATCTCTCCTATGCCGTCGGGCTCGCGATGAAGAGCTATTCGGCGCGAACGACCAACACGACGGCGTCGCCGACCGGTTCCTCTAGCTCCTGTGGCAGCACAGTCTCGACGTTCACGGTCTATGCGTGGGAGTTTCAATCGCCCGCCTCGCTCGGCGCGTTCGTTGCTGGCGACGAGTTGACCTTCGCAAGTATTAGTCCGGCGGGTTCAATTATGACGACAGCGGCGACGGGCGGCGCGACCGTCAGTCCGCAGCAACCGCTCTATGTCGTGAGTTCGAACGGCCTCACCGCCGGCAGCGCCACGGTGACGCTCTCGACCAATCCAAACAGCACGGCGAATGTCTGCGCGCTGAGCACCTATGCGGGCACGTCTCAGGCCGTCAGCATCAGCGATGAACTGACGTTTTGCCTGATGGACGGAACCGCCAGTTTTCCGCAGCAATATGCGTGGATTGGCGTCACCTCTCAGCAAGGCATCAATGCCGGCGCCGTGATCGCCGTTGGCAATGGCTGGGGCAAAATCAGCCAGCATTGCGCCGGGCAGTCTGGAAACTACCAATCCGTCACCACCGCCGTGACCGCCAGCGGCGGCATCCAGGCGTGGTCCTACGACGGCAAGATCGATTTTTCCGGAACCCAGATCACGCCGGTGATGAACGGCCAGACCATGGCCTGGTTGAACGGGGCTTTGGTGATCGGCGCGGGCGAGACTAACAATGGCCTCTTAAACCAGGCCGGCTGCTCGAAGCCGATCAATTATGCCGGCGCGTGCCCGGGAACGGTAACGCAGGACAATTTCATCGGCGGCGCGGTCTATACCTCGAATACGACCGAAAAATATATCACGCGCAATCTCGGCTCTTACGACGACAATGTGACGTTTGTGCGCATCGGCGGCCAAGCGCCCGGCGTTGGCAACGCCGTCGCTAACATCGCGACGCTGGACACGGTCGGGTATTGGCAGGGCAATAGCTGGACCGTATTTGCCGGCGGGACCGCCACAAGCTGCGCGCCATCTTGCGCGGGCGTCGGCCCGTGGACGCTCAATCTCGTCGCAAATTTACCAAATCCCGGAAATTCAACGGCAGCGGTTCCCGATACAAACGCGGGTAACTTCCCGTTCTCGCCCTATGGCAACGGGAGCTTCAACTACAGCGCAAATAATATCATTTCACTCAACATCGCGGCGGCGGGGCTGACGTGCGTTACGGCTCCAACAGTTGCGCTTCCGGCGGCCAACGCAGTCAACATTTACAACGGGCAGATCATTGCGATTTCTCCCCCGGGAACGAACGGATCGAATGCAGGCAACTGCACAACGCCTTCGCCGAACCCGATCACTGTCTGCCAATCGACGGTTTCCGGGTCGAGTGGCGTCGGCGCATGCTTCGCTCTGACTTTCACGGGTAGTGCGGTCACAAGCATCGCCTCGAACCTCATCGGATCATACGATTCCAATTGCAATACCAACGGCGCGAGCCAAGCCTATTGCGGGCAGAATGCGAACCAATGGGCGATCAACAATAGTGCGGCCTTCACGGGGGCGGCAGGAAACATTCCAGTCATCTCGTGCTTGGATGATCTATCCTATGGGCAGCCGAGCGGATGCGGCCAGTTGACCGGGAATTCCGGCTACCACGCGCGGATCACTTTCAATTACCCAATAGCTGCTGGCGGCATAACTGCGGGATCTACCGTCCAAATCAGCCAAGGGGAAATCCACTCGGATGTTGTCTATTGGAACGACGAAACCGGATTCACAAATCTGATCGTTTACAAAGCAACAGTGACGAATCAAGCGCACACTAATGCTCGCGCATGGTTTGCAAAGGGCGGCGCCTTGATCACGAACTCCGTTGTTGCGGAATCCACTCTTCTCTCATCCAATAACGCCTCTGGAAACATAGCCTTTGATCCGACCGGAGATTTCGCGGTTCCATATTCTCCTAATACGTTCAATAATGTTCTTATACAGGATGACATCTTTAATGGTACGGGGCAGTCGTTTACAAACGTTGTCGGAACTTATGGCGGCTGGGTTCTCGATCACGTGACCTGCGATGCGGGGTTGCCAATCACGGGCTCGCCGGACTACGGATCAATTGTGCGAATAAACGCGCCCGCGAATCCCTGCTAAATGGGCGATCATGCCCATGACGCATTTAGGCTGTAAAAAGGAGCGAACATGACGACCGAAGAAACAGTGTCCCTCGCGCCGACAATCAATCTGATCGCGCAATTGATCTCGCCTATCGTCGGGATTTTGGTCGCGGGCGCGGTCGGCTGGCTCGCAATGGCTTGGCAGAAATATACGGGCATCCGCCTAGATCAGCAGGCGCTCGATCGGATCGAAAAAGCCGCTGCGACGCAAGCGGGCGTCATGGTCGCGAAGGCGGCTGACAACCTCTCCAACACGACGGTCACGGTCAAGAACCCGATGGTTGCAGACGCGGTGCGGTCAATCCAAAGCAGCGAGCCGAAAGCGATCGAAACGCTTGGCGTGACGCCGGAATGGATCGCGGCCAAGGTCGCGGGCGAGATCGGCAAGCTGCAATCGAACTCGGCGCCGGTTCCCGAGCCGCATCCTGACTTGAAAAACGCGGCTCCAATAAAGGTCGCTTCCTAATGCGCCGCGCTCTCATCATCGCCCTGATCGCGTTTTCGGTTCCCGCGATGGCCGACCCGAACTTTACGCCTGTAGATCGGGGAATGAGCGCGAAATTGCCGATCCCGCTTCCCTTTGATCCCGCCGGATTGAACAATGCCGGATCGACAACGAACGGACCATCGGCGGACAACGATATTTTCAAAACCGGCCCTCTCGCGCAGATCGCCGACATTATCAACAGCGATTTCATCGCCGCGGCGGCGGCGGCAACAGCCGACCCTGACGTGCAGGACCCGAACGGAGCCGCGTGCTGGGCCGCGTTTGCACCGCTGGGCCGCATCGTCAAAGCGCATCCCGTGCCCGCGACGCTTCACATCGCGCCGGACATCGAGAACCTCCGTCTCGTCAACATCGTGCTCAACAAAGTCTGCGCAATGCCCGCGTGTACGACGGTTTTCAACGATGCGGCGGCATGGATAAAGCGGATCAAGTCCGCGTTGCCGATCAGCACGAATATTGTAGGCGCGCAGTTCAATCCGTTCGGCGATGTGTGTTCGAACATTCCGCAGATTTCTCTCGCGGCGACGACCGCGGCACCGGTTCCACCGGTGGTCCTTCCCGTCCCCGGCGCGGCGACAAGTCCAACTGTTCCCACGCTTGGGGCGCCACCCGCACACTAGGAGGCCGCAATGACGCCAAACGATGGACCTCACGCGCACGATGACGATCACGATCGGTCGGGCGTGCCAGTATCGCCCGCACCCTCGCCGCCAGAAATGCCGCATCCTAACTGGCCGCAGCGTCAGCCCGACCCGCCGCATTGGAACCCGAACGATCCGAACCGGCCCTACAATCCAAACGACCCGACAGATTGGCGATTGCCGCAAATCTCGTCAGGCATGCCTCCGCCGCCGTGGAACCCATCGCACCCTGACTGGCACCGCCCTTGGGACCATCAGCCGCCTTGGGACCCGAACCCATGGAACCCCTATCACCCGGACTGGCCCTATCGTCCGCCTGGGTGGACAACGCCGCCTACGGGCTATGTTTTAGTCCCGGTATCGGCTATACAGCCGGGCGCGGCGGTAAATCCGTCGAACCCTTACGACCCTTATCCCTCGTGAAAAGGAGCAGCCCATGACAGCCTATCCGACGACCAAGGACGCGGTGCATCCGGACCCCGGCGCATCAGCCCCGCCCGATCTCCACGCGGGCCTGACGAAGGTCCTGACCACTCTCAAAATCGAACCCGCGAAAATCCCTGCGGGCGTCGCGTCCATCATCAGTCTGACCCACGCGCGCGGCGGCATTCTGCGCAAAGGCACGAACTGGACAGGCCTCGGCAATGGGCTGGGCCAATTGCTGACGGGCCTAGGCGCCAACGCGAGCGCGATCCCGGGCGGCGTGTCCGCGATTATCGGTCTCACGCATCCGGGTCTCGCTGCGGAAAAGCAGTTGATCACAACGATGGCGGCAGTCTCCAGCAATCCGGCGCTTCTCTACGAGGAAGCAAAACAACTCGCGCTGGTCCCCGGTGCATCGGCTGCGATTGTCGGGCAGGCGCAGTCTTTGATGACGACGCCTCCGCCGGCCAATCCGCTGCAAATCATCATGATGATGCAACAGGAAATCTCTACGGGTATGGGATAATTTCGCATGACCACGCCTCTCGACACGATTCTAGGCCCCGATCTTGAGGCCGCGCTTGAAATGGCGGGTTACGCGATTGTCCCGACCTCGGGTCCTATTCTCGACAAAGCGCTCGCAGACATGATCGACGCGAACGTGCCTTTTTTCGCTCGGCAGTCGGCATTGGACGGCGTCAAGAACGCGATCGGTCCTTTCTTCGCGAGTATCAAGGCCGCGCTAAAGAGCTAACGCATGGCCGCGCCGATCATTCTCGTCGCGGCCATTGTTTGCGCAGTTACGCATCCTCTGGTTGTTCAGTTTGCGGATGCGATTCCAGATAACGAGTTGCAGTTGCTTTATGTCCCGATGACGATGATCGACATTGGCTGCGCGATTTTTTCTCACACGCCGTTCTCGTTCGGAATTGTCAAAGACATAGGCCCGCATGCGTTCAAAGCCGGGCTTGCGCTGGCGAAATATTCAAAGCCGGAAGCCCAAGTGCGTAATCCGATCCGTGGCTCTGACCCGTGGATGATACGACGATGACGCTACCTCCTCTCAAATGGGTTCCCTCGCCGAATTTCTCATCTCGCGGCGGCGCGCACATCGACTTGCTTGTCCTTCACGATACGGAGGGCGGCTATTCGGGCGCCGTCTCTTGGTTTCAGATGCGGCAGAGCCAAGTCAGCGCGCATTTCGTCATTCGGGAGGATGGCGGCGAGGCGACGCAAATGGTCGACATCGGCATGAAGGCTTGGCATGCCTGCAACGTCAATCCACGTTCGATCGGGTTCGAGATGGCGGGTATTTCCGCCAAGGGGTTCGCTGCGGTCGAAATCCAGGCGCTCGCCGATATCTTCGCTTTCCATCTCCACGCGATGGATATTCCTTGCGTTCGATCTCAGGCGGGACGGACGCCTGGGATTTGCTCGCATTACGAAACGGGTCCGCTCGGCGGCGGCCACAGCGATCCTTCGACCGATCCGGCTTGGATGGCGCATTTCTTCGAGCTAGTGTCCGCGTCGCACGCCAAGGGTGGCTTCCCGACATTTTGGCAGTCCGAGAGGCGCGCGGCGACATGCGGCCTTGCTAGGCCCTGACAGTGGCGCAGATCGTCTTCTACGCCACGACTTCAAATAGGTTATTCTCCCGCGTTATCCGCCTCGCAGGGCTCGGCACGCATTATTCCCATGTCGGATGCCGCTATGGCGACGGTCTCATATCCGCGCATTTGGGCGATGGATTTCAGGTTCGGACGATCGAAAGCGAATTGCCGTCGCTCTCGTGGACATGGGCGACATTGCAGGTCAGCGATTCACAGGCGGTTCGGCATCGTAATTGGCTGACGTCGCAGATCGGCAAAAAATACGATTGGGCGGCGATCCTAGGCATGGCGGAAAACGCCTTCGCGGAGTGGAACCGCGCCGCTGGCTGGCCGAACGCTTGGTATTGCAGCGCCGTAATGCTACAATCTCTGGTAGAAATTGGCATGGGAGCGCCGATCAAGCCCGATCCCCTGCGCACGATAACGCCGGACACTTTCATGTGGGTCTTATGGGCTCTTGGGGCGAAATTGGCGCCGGTGGCGGAGCCGAGCGCGAGGACGATCAAATGAAAACGTTCCGAATGGGGCGCATCCGTCCGCGCTTTTCCTCCCCGCCGCTGACGTTCGGAACCTACGTCGATAAGAGTATTCTGCCTACGCCCCCGCTCGAGTGCGATTATACGCTCAAGGCGGTCAAATGGCTCGATCAGATGCTCGCGAATGACGAACTCGGGGATTGCACTGCGGCGGGGGCCTTTCATATCGCGGGTTCATGGCTCGCCAACAACGGCAAGCCGATCACTTTCACCAAAGAAGACGCGATCAAATTTTATTCGCTGACAACGGGCTATGTCCCAGGAAAGCCCGAGACAGACAATGGCGGCGATGAAGTCACGGTCATGAACTATTGGGCGGAGAATGGCCTGGGAACGAAGCCCCCGCACAAGATGAGTGCTTGGGTTGCGGTTGACGGGGGAGATATAGACCTTGTGCGCGCGGCGATTTGGTTGTTTGGCAACATCTATATCGGCGCGAGCCTTCCCGATAGCGCGGTCAATCCGTTTCCGCAAGAGAGTGGTTTCGTTTGGAGCGACACGTCTGGGGCGCCGAGCGACGCGAATGGGCATTGCTGGTGCGCGCTCGGCTATGACGCCAAGAAAAATCTGCAAATCTCGACGTGGGGCATGCGCGGGGCGATGACGCCCGAGTTTCTGGCCAAGTATGGAACTCCGCGGTTTCATGGCGAGACCTACGCGATCCTAAGCGCCGATTGGGTTAATGATGCGACCGCGAAAGCGCCCTCTGGTTTCGACATCGGGCAGCTTCAATCCGATCTCCTCGCGTTCGGGAATTAAGGAGCGATGGTCGAAAGATTGCCTTCTCAATCGGAAATGGTTCAGTTTGCTGGCGGCACACGACCTGTTCCAGACCCGACGCAACTCACTAATGAGTTAGTGACGAAGGCGACATCGAGCCTACGCGATATCATCGAGACACGCGTTACGGGTCTTGAAGGACATATCAGGTCGATTGAAACCACGCTCAATCGGCACGTCGATATTGCGATAAGCGATATTGAAAAACGGTTTGCTATTCAAATTAACGCCGAAGTCGAAAAAGCGCAAAATGGCCGTGATGCCGTCAAGGAATTGCTGACGACAAAGATCGCAGCGCTATCAGACACGGTAGCGGCCAACCGACAACTTGTCCATGATCGATTCGACCTCAATGACAAGGCGACCATTAAAGCGGCGGCGGACGTTAAAAGCGCCGTGGATGCCGCGTTCGCGGCGGCGGCAACGGGCGTGGCGACGCAAAATCAAGCGAATTATCTCGCGAGCCAGAAACAGGAAGCCGCCTTCACCAAAGCGCTGGATACTCTCGCCCTCAATGTCGCTGGGAGCGCCAAATCGCTCGATGACAAGCTGAATGATATCAAACGCAACAGCGACGACAAGGTGAATGATTTGAAGGACCGCATTGTCGCGATGGAAAGCCGAACGAGTATCTCTGATCCGACGACCGCGAACGCGCTTCGCGATATGGCGAATGCGATTACGCTTTTGCGGACCCATGCGGATTCAGGAGCCGGACGCGAAAAAGGGCTTGGGCAGGCGGGCGCCATTATAGTCGGGATAGCTATAGTAGCAGGCGTTGCCGCCGCTATTTTGGTCGATATAATAACTCGGTTCGCAGGAGTGCATCCATGAGAGCGCTGATCTTTCTTTCCGCGATGCTTTTGGCGTCGAACGCCCTTGCCGCCGCGAAGGTCAAATCGCATTCGAACACGAACAACAATCGCGCGTCCATCAACTATAACTCGTCCAAGAGTAACACGAAGGCGAAGACATACAATTCCTCGCACTCAAACAAGGGAACGGTCTCGCTCGTAAAGTGACCGATGCAAAAATGCGTTTTCGGCCAATAGCTGCGGTTCTCACCCTTTTGATGCTACTGTTCGTTGCGAGAGTTAGTTATGCTTGGACGCACGGGAATGCGGGGACGCCATGCGCGATCAACATAAGCACGGATTATTCAGACGTCGGCTGCGATATAATGACCAACTTCACGGTGGTAAGATGATAATCAAATCGTGGCTTCTCTCGGCCCTGTTGCTGATGATCCCTACCGCAGCCTTTGCGGCCTGCCCAAGCCCTCTCACGGGCAAGGATGCGGGGGGCGTGACGCAGAATTTAGCGGTCGTGGTTGACGCCTCGGGCAATTGCACGGGAACCGTCGTCATCGGCGATGGAACTACGCCGCTCACTCATGCGAACGTGACGGCATGGGGTGTGGCGCCGACAAACGGCATCGGGGTTAATGCGGACATTGTCGCTGGATCGGTTGGGATTACGGGGACATTGCCGGCGTTTTCATCGCCTCCTCCTGTGGCGCAGTCGGGAACTTGGACGGTCGGCCTTACCGCCAACACCGCGGGAACGCCATGGTTCGTATCGCCGGGCACAGGGGCGACGTTTCCCGTTTCGGGGACCTTTTGGCAGACGACGCAGCCGGTGAGCGCCGCGTCGCTCCCGCTGCCTAGTGGCGCGGCCACTTCCACCAATCAACCGACGGCGGCCACTCTCGGGTCAACGACTTCTGGGCAAAGCGGTGGGCTCTCGATGGGCGCCGTAACGACAAGCCCGCCCAGCTATACGAATGCGCAGACTGACCCGCTTTCGCTCGATGTGGCTGGCAACCTGCGTGTTAACTGCATCACGGGGTGCTCGTCTTCAACCTCCATTACGGGCTGGGGCGGCGGCACGTTGGGCGCGATGGCGAATTACGGGACTTCGCCGGGAGCGGTCTTGGTTCCCGGCTTCAACGCCTTTGTGACGAACACAAATGCGAACGGCGCCGCAGCTCCAGCGAATTCGTCTCCTGTTACCCTTCCGGCTGACCAGACATTGACCGCGACAGCGGGCAGTTCGAGCATTACCGCCGCTGACGCTGCGACGACATCGGCCTCATGGTCGAACTCTCAGTCCGCGGTTACGGGGACGCCGACCGCCGCCAGCTTTGCGACTTATGCGCTGACGCCCGGCACGCAAAGCATCGGCGTCCAAGTCACAGGCACGCACAGTCTGACACTCCAAACCGAAGTTTCGATGGATGGCGGCACGACCTATTTCGCCGTGCCGATCTTTCAGGATGGGATAATCGGCGGTCATTCTACGTTCTCAGGAGCTGGCGTGACGGGCAACTTTGCCGGCTATGCCAATGTCGCGCGGGCGACCCATTTTCGGGTTCGCGCGACGGCGTTCACGTCGGGGACCGCGACGATCGCTGTTCAAGCGTCTGATTGGAGCGGGGTGGCGGCGGCGCTTCCGCAACTGCCGAATACGCCCACGCTTGTCGCGAACAACGCGACGATCGCGAACTCGGCCTCTCTCGCTAATACTCCCGCTGTGGGGTTCAACTATGTATCAAACGGATCGAACTGGATCCAGATGGCGGGGGACGGAAGCGGGAACGTCAAGGTCGTCGGGAATGGGGCAAGCGGGCAGGTGACGATGCAGGGCCTCGGAACTGCGGGAGCGGCATCGGGGAATATCTTGACCGTCCAAGGCGTCGCCTCAATGACGCCCTTAGCGGTGAACCAGACGCAGGTGAATGGCACGGCGCTTTCTGTCACGAATCCGGGGTTCACCGAGATCACGGACGGAATCCATGCCGCCGCCGCGACAAAAGCTGCGAGCACGGCTGCGGTTGCGGCGGACCCTGCGCTCGTGGTGGCGCTTAGCCCCGCTGGCGATCCGTGCCTTGGGTCGGCAAAATCTGGCGGTGTCATCAATCTGACCGCGAGTGGTCAAGTCATTACGGGGACCGCGAGCAAGAAAACCTACATTTGCGCTCTCAATCTCGTTTCAGCGACTGCGCAAAATATCGCTCTTGTCGAGGGGACGGGAACAACGTGCGCAACGAATATTTTTGGCCTGGCAGGCGGAACGACTGCGGCCACAGGATGGAACTTGGCGGCAAATGGCGGCCATAATGAAGGCTCTGGGGTCGGAACAGTGATTTCCCCATCCGCTGATACGAACGCGACTGCGGCGAACGTGTGTCTGCTGCTTAGTGGAACGGGACAGACCTCGGGGCAGGTAGCTTACGTGCAGCAATGAGATTTCTTGCCGCCTTCCTTCTTGGGTTCCTGTGGCTGTTTCCGGCCTCGGCCGTAATAGCGATTGATCCGAATGCGAGTTCTCATCCGATTAATGCGACAGGGAGTTCGACAACTACCGCTGTGACCCTAAGCACGACCAATGCAGGGGACTGCATCATCGTTATCGTGACTAGCGGGGGCGGAACTGGAGCTACGCACACTCTTGCAGATACTGCTGGAAGCACCTGGACCGCGAGGTCTGGATCGCCGTATGATCCTGGATCGACAGGATATAACACGTCGGAGTGGAGCACGGCAGTATCAGGAACCTTGTCTAGCGATGTGATTACTGCCACGCAAACAGGAACGGCCTTTACGGCCATTCAGGCGGTGGCGATTTCAGGCTGTAGCTCGTCGGGGACCAGTGTTAACTTCGATGGGAATATTACCACGCCGCCGTCGGCCCTAGCAGATAGTGTGAACATCACCACGACAAATGCGAATGACATGATTTTTGGCTTTTGCAACGCAGGGAATACGTCGAATGCGACGCCCGTTGCTGGGTTCACGGACTTGACGGGGGCTCCTGGGGATTATCTCGGAAACGCCTATAAGGTGGTTTCGGCGACGCAGACAGCTCTTCCCGTTGGCTGGTCGAACACGCCTGTTTGCCATGAGACGGTTGTTGACGCGGTTAAGGCGTCAGGAAGCGTCGCAGCGGTACCCCTACGTACCCTGATGGGCGTCGGGCAATAGGATGCGATGGCCCGTTGCAATTGGTGTGTTGGGGGCGATTGTTTCCGCCGCTCCGGCCATAGCGGCGTTTGCCATATTTATGACTGCGGGCAGTGTCGTTAGTGATCCGACCGCTGGACTGCTTCCTGCGGATCGTAGCGCTTGGGTCAACTGGACGAAAGCCGGGCTTCAATCCATAGGCGGGATTCCGAACCGCACCACACAGTGCGGAGCGACGCTCACGCCTATTGGAAGCGGGAGTGACGACAGCAGCGCCATCCAGGCCGCGATCAACGCCTGTGCGGTGAATGATTACGTCTTGCTATCGGTCGGCACCTTCACCATCGCTGAGGGAAGCTCGGTCGCTATCAACAGGTCGATCACTGTACGCGGATCGGGCGCATGCGCAGGGGCGGCAGGAGTTAGCCCCATTGTTCCGGCGAGCGGCGGGACTGGCTATCCCTCTACGCCGTCGATGACGACATGCACGCTGATCCGCCGATCGGGCGGGGCGGTAATTGGTTCGTCGCAGGGGCTAAGTGTAAGCGCGCATTTTTTGATCGGCGGGACGGACGGATATGGGAATGTAAGTCTTAGCGCGCCAACCAATCTAACATCTGACGCTGCGGCTGGGGCGAGCACGATCAGCGTTGCCAGCACCACCGGCTTCACGGTGGGAACGCAAGTCTTGCTCAGCGAAGTTGCTTCCAACTTGGGTTGGCAAACGTCCTGGACTTGGGTTGGTGAAACTCAATGGAGCACTCCAGATTACCGGGACAACTGGCGGGCGCAGAACCCGACCTGTCAATCTGGATCGAGGAATTGCAACGGAGGATCCACACCGGTAACTAACCCTTGCATTGTTAGCTATAGCGGATCTCCTAACAATTGCCTGAATGTTACGAGCGAAATGAAACAAATTGCATCGATAGGCAGCGGCACGATTACCTTCGACTCGCCGATTATGATCTCTTATCGCACCGCTATGACGGCCCAAATACAAAATGTATATGGCGGCGCGAGTAGTTCCGCGCCAATTGTATCTATGGCTGGGCTCGAAAACATGACTTTGCAAAATGCGGACGCCTCATCCATAATGATGGCAGCGTGCGCCTATTGTTGGGCTAAGAACGTGGAGTCAACGATATACTTTGGATATTATAATCAAGGGGATATAGCGCTTGAAGCGTGCTTCCGCTGTCAAATAGAAGGAATCTACAGTCATATTTCAGCTAATCCCACTTCTGGCGGACATTCATACAATTGGTCAATTGATAGGGGGTCATCCGAAAACCTCATAGAGAATAGTATTTCCACTCTCGCCGACAAAGTTATGGTGATGCGCGGGGCCGGAGGAGGTTCGGTCATCGCCTATAATTATTTTGACGATTCTCTTTTGGGTGATAGCACCGTAGGCGAATCGGAAGTCGGGATGAACGCCAGTCACTGGTGGGGGACTCATCACACGTTGTTCGAGGGCAACTGGTCGTTTCAAGCCAGCTCCGATCCCGTGTGGGGCGGCACGCCATTCCAGACATTTTTTCGGAACGACGTGACTGGCTTCCGCACGCCTTTTCACGACTACCACAACAATATCACGATCAATGATGCTGCAAGCATCCCTGGCGCTGGGGGGGGCGGCTCCTTCGATAATGGCGCGACTGGTATGGCGGTCGCTCTTGCCGAATATTGGTACTCCTTCATTGGAAATGTGATTGGAACGTCCGGCGCAATGACAGGATGGTCTTTCCATGTTCAGGGCGGATCGAACGCGATCTGGGTAACGGGAGGGTCGGACGGCGGAGATCCAGGTTCAGATCCAGAGGTATGGAGCCAGCAGGGCACAGCGGGGGCTTGTACCGACGGAAGCGATCAATGTCCGCTGCTTCGCCTCTCCAACTATGACTACGTTACGAATTCGCTCAACGATCCGAGTAATCCAGCAGTGCCAAACTCTTTTTATACGAGCGTGGCGCCTGCGTTCTTTGCTTCGGGAAGCGGATATACCTGGCCCTGGGTAAACGCGCAGGGCTCGACCAAAGTCCAGTCGGGGCCTACGACAACCAACTGCACGGCTAATGTCAGCGGGCCATGCTCCGGCTTGCCCGCCAAGGCTCGGGTCGACAATGGGACGCCGTTTGTTCAACCATAGGAGGATGCCATGTGTGGATTTGGAATTGCGACACTTTTTCAACTCGGAATCGCGATCGTGATCCTACTTGTGTTGTGGAAGCCGCTTGAGTGTGCGCACCTCGTCGGGATGGGAAGCATAATCTTTCCGACACTGACCTAATGCTGTGGGCGACGATGAGCAGGAGTTTTTCCATCATCACGATGTGACGCGCGTCACAGACAGAGACAACAACCCGAGATTTACTCCTGATGAAATCCGAGAATTAAAGGAAATCGCGCAATGGTCCCGAGCGCGCAAAGCCCTAGGGGCGATGGTTCACAGCCTTTATCTCGGGGTGGTCTGGATAAGCGCCATTGCCGTGGCTTTGTGGGCGCTGAAAAATTCGATATTTCAATGGATACACGATCAATTGCAAAGCTTGGCGAAATGAACGTGATCTCCCCGCTGGCGGTCCTAGGAAGCTATGTTTGGACAGCGGCGAAGGTCCTGACGGTCGTCGGATTGGCGGTCTGGGCAATTCGGCATTCCAACCCGGCGTTTTTCTCTTGGCTGTGCGGGTGCAACCAATAGTAGCGCGCACTCTCCAAAAGCAGAGTGCCGTAACCCCCTGAAGTTGAATAAAATATGGCCTATGTGCGCCGCATATAGGGTCTTCGATCTCTTTTGGGATTCGCTGACGGTTGTGATCGGCGTGGCGCTGCTCGTTTTGATGCTGGCGGGGAAGGGCTAGCGAGACGAGAAGATTTCCGTGAAGTCTACATCGCGTTGAACGGTCGGCGCGTGCAGAGATGTGTATGCAGCATCTATAATCGCAGCGAAGACAGTAGCTGCGGCCACGAGCACATAGATTTGTCGCCTATTCATGCGAGCGGCCCTTTCAGTTTGCTTTTGAGAATATAGCGATGCGGTTTACGACCCGCGCGCGTATGACGCTCGAGGTCAGGTCCAAGGCTGACGATCTCCCCGCGGTAGATCATGATGGAAATCGTCGCTGACAAGGTTCCATTCGCGCCGATCGCCTTGCGGATTTGCGGCTCTGTCATCGGGTTCCCCTCACGCAACGCCGCGAAAATTCGCTTTCTCACCGTGACCTTCGACGCGAGCGGAAAAGACGGCGGGGATGTCCAATCTATCCCATGCCATCGCTCATAGAGCTTGAAAATGTTCGGCGCGCTGCCAAGATGGCCGCCCAGCCTTGCAATTTGGCCAAAGGTCAAATGATCGACCTCTCGGGCCTTGATGATCGCTAGGACCCGTTCTGGGTCGCGCGGACCGTTCATGGCTTCTCCACTTCGAACAACTCACGAAGGGCAGCGGCGATCTTCTCGCCATGAATGGTTGGCTCAAGCCCTCCGCGAAACTCAAGCGTTGGGAAGGTCATCGCCACCTTCACCGCCTCGGCTCCAACAATAGCAAGAATAGCGTCGGCGGTTCTTTCCGAGTACAAAGCCGGAGGGTTTCTACCATCAAGCCGCGCTATGATCTCCCCACGCAATTCTTCTCTCGTCATGGCTAACTCCGTCAATGTAGCCCGGCCGCCTCGCGCGGCCGGGCGTTTTGCGTTACGGCTTCTTCAGGAGGCTTCCGATCGCATCCAGATCGACCTTCGCCGACCCGCCAAAGGCGTCCTTGTCCAACTCGCGCAGGACCGGCGGATTGTCCTCCGCGTAAATCTCATCGAGAAGCCCGTTGATGATCCGCGCGATCTGGGCGCCCTTGTCGGTCAGCATGGACCGCCCGCGCTGGCCTTCGACGTGAAGACACATATTGACCGCGAGTTGCGTCCGGCGAACCGCATAGCGCTCGGCCATGATGGCGTCGGTTTTCGTGTCGGTAGCCGCATCTTGTCGAAGAGCGGAATTTTGCAGATGTTGGTAGGCGGGAAGGTCGGGAAGATATAGGCTCTCTTGCGTCAGGTAAGGATTCACTCCCGGCATTCCTACCATCCCGATCTCCGCTTCCCGTCCGTCAGTCCTATCCATATCCGCCTGGCGCTGGCGCTCGCGCGCGGCGGCGGTCTCAAGGGCTTCCACTGCGGCAAGATGTCTTCCCAATTTCGGGCGCTTCTCAAAATGGTCCTGTTCGGCTGTGTCGGTCATTTTCCAAGTTCCTTTCTAGGCAACGCCGGAATGGCGTGCTTGTCTATCTTCACGCGCGCGATTTTCGAGGCGCGTTCGGATTTCGGAAAGCCGCGGGATTGCAGTTTGCCCGCGGGACGGTCAGCCCCGATGTGCTTCGCCTCGATCCGTTTGGCCTTGGCGATGCTGGCGACGTCACTGGCTGTCTTTTCCTTGTGACAGGGTATGCAGAGAAGCATTCCGTCCTTGGCCGTCAGCGGGGCGGATTTATCGACTGAGAGGCCATCGGGCGTGATGTGGTCGATCTCGAACTTGTCGGCTGAACTTTCGCATTGTTCACAGTAGGGGCGTGGATAGTTAAATGTCATCCGCGAGGCCCGCTTGATAATCTCGACTTTGACGGCTTTTGTGAATTCACGTCGCTTATTCATCGAGTGTCTTTTCCTCTTTCGGCTCGCATCTCACGGCATCGATGTTGCCTTTGCGAACGGTAAAGGTCAGCGCGACAATCCAAGGGTTCTCTTGCCATGCGCTGGGACCATGAAGCGAGTTCCAAAGATTGCGGAATTGTTGGCGGCGCCTAATCCAAGTCGCCTGTTCCTCCCACGGCGGATCACCGTCGCCCAAATAGGGATCGCCCATTCCTTCGGCTTGAGCATCCTCTTCGCTGATATCTTGAAGCCGCTGTACCCGAACTTCGATAACGGTTAACGTAAGACGCGAATGAACGCGCGGCATATGGATAGACGGGCGCAGTTTGTAGCCCGCATCCTTGATCTCGTAATCCCGCGCGGTACTCTCGGCGATATAGCCGACTTCGGTCCGCTCTTTATTGGTGAAAGCGAACCTCTCACGGACCCAAAGATTATCGCCGATTTGATATGGCATCACGATGCAGGTCCCAGTTGTCTGGTTCCAGATGGCTATTTCTTCTGGGGCGGGAATGTGTGAACCATCGCGTGCTATCGTAAAACAACCGCCCCCTCCGCTCGTGGTGGAGGCCCATCCGCCCATGTCTTTGCGGAAATATTCTCCCTTGGTAGGAAGTTTGATAATTCGCCGCGTCTGCGTCTTTCGCCCCTCTAGTAGCGCGACAACCATAGGCGCGGAGAATAGCATTGGACGATCAACCATTATCGCTCTCATTTCTCGGTCACATTTCGGCGCGTATAAAGGCGCTGGACTAACCCGCCACGAAAGTCGATCACATCGCCGTTGCCATAGACGAAAGTTACGTCCCTATCGCTTTCCGACCGCGTGATCGTGACGGGCTCTCCGCAACGGTCGAGAACATCGGAAATGTCGAGACTTGTTTCGAGTTTCTGATCCTCGTTGCAGTCGGCGCGAGAGACCGCAGGCGCGAGCAATGCGAGGGTGATAAACATGAACTCGTATTTCACGGGCGATCCTTCCATAAATAGTCCGGCCGGCTATCGACGACTGATCGGCGAATGAGATCAATCTCTTTTTCTAGTCTAGAAATCCATCGCGCTAGGAGTATTGTCCAAAGTAGCATGGCAAAGAGTGCTAAGAACTGCATCACGGCATATCCTCCGCTTGGCCCGGAACCGGGGGGAGCGCCGCTGGAGACAACGGCGTGTACGGTTCCGGGCCTTCTGGCTTGATCGGCATTGATGAGCCGACTGGCCACCGCACCTGCGAAGTGCGGGTCTCTGTGCGCCGTGCCTGCGAAGGCAGCGCGCTATCAGGCATTGTGAAAACGACGCCATGCTGAGCGGCGAAGCAATATAAAAACTCAATCATTTCCGACATTTCATCCTTCGACAAATCAGAGGACGAATATCCAAACGGCACGAATGTTCTACCATCAAGCGCGGGCAAGAATTTCAGTTCTCGCCCGAGGGCGTGAAGCGCTAACACCTTCCATTCTTCCGGCGTGTAGGTTCTTTCCTGATGCGTGACTGATCGAGAGATTTCCGTGAGAAGCAACCAAAGCAGAGAATTTTGCGGAATTGTCCTTTTCGGGTCTTGAATGAGAACGCGGGTTCCGCCAGGAGCGCCGACCACTATCTGACAAACGCGATCTCGCACGTCGTCATTTGAGAGGATGAATTGAGCGCGGCTCATAGTCTCCAAACCTTAAATCCATCGGCGATTGACGAACGATTTACTCTGTCGTATTCGCTCATTTTGTCCCGTAAGGAATAATCATATGGTTCGTCCTCTAACTGCCCATCACAATGTCCGAACGATCCGATCAGCATTAGCGCGCCCCTAGACATACGCTGCGCGCCATATCGAGCAACCGAGACCGGAGCATAAACGCGGGGATTGGAAACCAGCCCGCAGGATGATCGATCGCCCTCCCATTCTAATGCTGGACATGCGCCAATCTCTCCGAATACTTTAACAGAGAGTGGGCATTGATCGTCCTCGCAACACTTGCCACAGCGATTGCAAGGCGCGCCATGCGCGGGCTTGTTAATCATGCTCGGTGCCTCTCAACCAGTGCCGCAACGTCGGCTTGAAACGCTTTCACCGCCGCCGCGAGCGTCGCGATATAGGCGGGATTACGTTCGATCCGCGTGATAAATAGTTTCATCTTCGGCCAATATGCGACGAAATCAATCCATTGGCGCTCCAGAACCCAGAGGACGCCTTGACACTGCGCAACGTGCTCGGGCGGGATTACTCCACGTTCGTGAATTTCGAGCAGAATTTCCGGCTTGGCCGCCTTGAACTCGACCGCGCCGTCAGTGCCGATCAATCCATCTGGAGACGCCCCGGCCCCGTGATTGATGCCAAAACCGATCTCATAAACGTCATGCCCGGTGATAAGCGCGTAAGCGGCGCGGGCTTCTGGTTCGAGAACGGTTCCCCGCACCATCTCATTGCTGACAAAACTTTCCGCGGGTTCTCCGGTTAGGATTTCTCCCGCGATCCTACGCATATATTGAGCGCGCGTTTTGCCTTCGCCCTTTGCTAAAATCTTTCCAAAACAAGAGGCTGTCGGCAGGCCGAGGCGTAGGGAAATCCATTCCGGAGTTCCTTGCACGATATTTTCGAAGATTTCGAGCGGCATTTCAATACTCGATCATAATGTGACGGATTTTATCTCGCACGATCATTTTCACGAGCGCCAGCGCCGCATCCATCATGATCGCCGGATCGCGGTCTCCCGCCAACGCTTCTGCAAAGTCCTCAGCAGCCTCGCGATGGACCTTTGCTCGGTGTTCGCGGTTCTCGGCTTGATGCTTTGCGACCATGTCCTCCGCCGCCTTCTGTTCGGCATTGCGCGCGAGAAGTGCAGCCACAGTCGCCTGACGCTCGCGCTCCGCCTGTTCGTTCGCGGCGCGGCGCACTAGCTCCGCTCGCTCCACGTCTGCATCGGTTGTCCCGTTCATTTGCTCGCTTCCTTTTTCGCCGCCAATTCCAGCTTTTGATTGAGAAAGCCGACCGCCTCGTTAAAGCGTCCGGGGTTCAGATGCGCGACCAGAGCTAGACTGTCGGTCTCATTCGTAGTCGCTGCCCAATCCGTGAGAAATTCCTTGCGGCGCATTTTCGGATCCGCGTTGACGAATTCTTCGGGGGTAGGACCGATCAGGCCGAAGAAATCGAGGAAGGAAACGAGGTTTGGCTTCGCTCGCCGGATCAAATCGTAAAGATGGTTGATCTGCTCGTCCGTCAACGGCCCCGGCACTGGCGGCGCGGGTGTTGCACTCGCGTTGGCGGCATTGCCATCGTCGTCTTCCCCCGCGATGCCAACCATCGCGAATAGAGCGTAGCGACGCGCATAGGTCAGCGCAGACCCGATTTGTTGTGGCGGAGCAGGCAACTTGCAAATGGGCCACTCGCTTTCGAAATACTGATCCGACCCATGCGTGAGGCGCGTATCGAGCATCATCACATCGCCCTCTAGGCGCGGCGCTTGGATAACCGCAATTCCATTGGCGGAGAGACCTTCTCGGATCGCATTGATGCCAGACGACAAATCCGCATAATTGGATTTGAAATGCGGGTTTTTCGCGCCCTTGCCTGGATTGTTCATAACCCCCTGCGCTTTCGCGAGAGCGGCGGAAATTTCGTTAGTTTCAGGCGAGGTTTTCACTGATTGATCTCCAAAATCTGTGCCGGCGAGGTGCTAACCGGCTTCGTCCTTCGACACGTCGCTCGGCGTCTGCTTTCCCTGCGACTAGGGAGCACCCGGATACGCCTTCGGGTCTGTCATTCTTTCGTAACGACGAGGATGAATTTCGAGCCATCCTTTGTGATAATCTCGATTTCTCCGAAATCCCACGCGGTCATCTGCCATCCAAGGGTTGCCGCTGTCACTGGCGGCAACTCCCCTTGTAGAATTTGAACGATTATCTCTGCGATATCGCCTTCCGAAAATGATGTCATTTCAGACACTCCGGCTTTCGCATCCGTCCGGATAATGAAGCCAGCGAGGCAGACACCTTTCCATAGTCGCATGGACTTTTCGGCTGGGCTTATGAGAAGCAACGGCGGGTACAAAACGCCATCCGCGCGGGCTCTCATACGCCGTCCCTAGGCATCCAACCGAACCATCCGGAAGCCGCCGCTCAAATATTATGGACATGGTCATCGCTTTATCTCCAATGATTGAAAGCTATTTTTCGCCATCGCCATCGCCGGAGCCATCGCCGTAGCCGTAGCCGTAGCCGGAGCCGTAGCCGTAGCCATCGCCATCGCCGGAGCCGTAGCCGTAGCCGTAGCCGTAGCCGTAGCCGGAGCCGGAGCCGTAGCCGGAGCCGGAGCCGTAGCCGGAGCCGCCCTTAACCACGATACACCTTCGCGCTTTCCCATTCCTTGGCGGCGACTTCGGAGACTTCTGCGACAGACGTGATCTTACGAAGCTCCAGTTTTGGAACAACCGCCCCGATGCGCGATCCTTTCGCCGGCCCTTCGCTAGCGAGACCACCGAACCCGCCATTTGCCAAAGGCCAATAAATGCAGTTGCGAGCGTTAGTCAGCGTGATCGGATCGCCGCTAGTATCCTCGGCATAACCGAAGAATACGGCGCGAAATTCTGTAGTGACAAGAACAGGACGGGGCATCATATCATCTCCAATCGCCATCGGTTGCCCGGTTGATTCGCAAGCAACCGTAACGGCGAGACAGAGGCTTAAATCATTTTTCCGCGCCGCGCAAGCCCTCTGCGAAAATTATTTTAACTCCCTCTTGCCAAACGCCGCAAATCGCTTTAAGCAAGCAACCATGTCAGAAAATAGCCAAGTCGCAGAGAGATTGCGCCAAGCCATAGAGATTGTCGGCTCTCAGGCCGAACTCGCGCGGTTAGGCGCGATCACGGAAGCCGCGATCAACATCAGCATCAAGACGAACTGGTGCGGCCCGAAGGTCGCGATAGCGATTGAGACCGCCACCAAGGGCAGGATCAAGCGGAGCGCGTTGCGGCCCGATCTCTGGGCGCCGAGAAAGAGGCGAAAGAAATGCTGACATGCGATTACGATTGGGATCCAAAGCCTGGCGCTATTTGCTGGACGGCCTGCAATAAAATAGCGCCATGCGACCGGAAGCGAGCGACAAAATGCCGGTCGTGCAATAACATCGTTAGGCCAGGAGAGTTGTCAGCAAAATTCAAGCGATGGAAAATTCCTGAATGCGAGATTGAACGTAAAATCTATGGCGAAGAGTATGAAAATGGGCCGCCACGCGCGCCGTATTTCCTCTGCCTTGATTGCGCTAATATCTATTTTTTCTTATGCACATTTCAATATGCGATTAATATCAATGAGAATATGCACGATCTCGCAAAGGAGCACGCCGAACTGATTCGCGACGGACATGGGGGTTGTCTATGACATCTCGCTTTCCTGTTGCCGACAAGCGCGACCGTTTCGTTGACGGCATTCTATTCGACAGCAAGAAAGAGGCCGAGAGATACAAGGAACTGAAGCTGTTAGAGCGAGCGGGGATTATCTGCGACATCCTAATTCAGCCCGCTTATCCTGTCCTCATAATGGGAAAGCACTTCTGCACATATACTGCGGACTTTTCCTACTTAGACAAGCGGTGCGGGCGTGTCGTGGAGGACACAAAGTCAACAGGCACAGCGATGGATGCGGCTTATCGTCTGCGTAAGAAAGCGGCTGAATTGTACTACGGAATAAAAATCACTGAGGTCATTCGATGACTGACGACGCCGCGCTTCGATTGACGATCGCCGCCCTTGAAAAGCGGATAACCGCGCTCGAAATCTTGGTTGCGAAGATCGTTGAACTTCAAGGGATACAGTTCGAGGATGCGGTAAAGCGTTTGAAAAAGAAGAGGCCGTGAAGATGCCTGACTTTCGTGTGGGAGATCGGGTTAAGCTGTCTCCGAAAGGGATAGACCGTCTCTGGCAGACGATGCCAGAACGTCCTACATTCCGTGGCACAGTGACCGGACATAGCACCCTCGCTGATTGTCTATGGATAAAATGGGACCATAACAAAAAGCCGTATTCCTTCCACGCTGATTTCATCTGCTGCGCCGATGAAGTTATTGGGAATAACTCTTGCGAGGTTCTAGCAGATGCAGAACCTCGCATGACGGACTTTCACCGGGTAGCGCTTGAACTGTTCGCAGGCCCAAGCAAATTCAACAGTTGGCAAATCGCGCGCGCCCTGGCCCAATCGGAAGCCCGCGTTGCGACCGCCATCGCCGAGGCGCTTGCTTGGACGCGAGAAGCGAGGAAACGAGCGTGAGCGCTTACGAGGAATTGTTGGCGCGCCCTCTAACGAAAAACCGCCCGGCTGGGGCTGCCGAGCGGTTCTTGACGAAGCGCATGATTTGCGCCTATCGTATAGATGCCTAGGGGGTTTGCCGACCCTGGTCTAGGCGAGCCACGGAGCAATCGTGACCGACAACCCATATACAGTTTCGCGCATCCGAACGCAAGCCCTAGGGCTGGGCGCATGACGTTCGTCTGTTCGTTCATCCTAACAAAGGAGGCTTTCGAAGCATCCTAATTCGTCGGCGGTTCCAGAAACTGAGGACGCTGGGGCGAATCAGGCAAAAAGCATCACCAGGGGGCGCGGCAAAGATGCAGGACTGGTCCGAAAGGCGCGAGGTCCGACCGCTAGAGCGACGCAAAGCTCTGAAAAGTAGGCGCCAAGGCAATCCGCAGCGTCGCGAGATTGCCGCCCGAAACGACGGCTGGCTCCGGCAAGCAAGATCGGTGAGGGCGTGGGGACTGGCCTTGCTAATTCAGCAGGGCTGGTCGTCCTATGCCCTTACTCAGACCTCACCAACAAGCATGAACATAGGAAAATAAGACTGGTAGGGACGAAGTGGGCATATCGGCGGCAACATTGGAGCGGCTGCTAGCGCTCGAACTTGGGGACAAGTTGCAGGCGGTTATCCAAATTGTCATCGATAGCCATAAGCGAGAGGTAAATCCCGTGAGACAGGCGATAAACCGAAGATATTATCTTAAAAGTCTTACTAAGACGTCTGAAAACGTCTTAAATGGTCTTAATAAGACGTCTGAACACGAAAACGGCAAAGTATTCGTCAAAATAGGAACGCCGCAGTGGGCGGCATGGGAAATCGAGTATCGACGATCTAAGGGCAAAACGCCCCCCGTCGATAAACTGGGAATAGGATGGCACTTCCCGTCAGAATGGCCGCCGAATGGCGCTGGGCTCGCATCGGCGGAGCCACGGCCATGAAAAAACGAGCGGCTCCCGTATCGGCGCTTCCCGCGTTGCAGCGGTTCAAAATGTCGCATTACCGCGAAGCACCCCCTGGTCAGGTTATCGATCCGGCAGAGCGAGCGCGGGTATCTGCAGGTCTGGCGACATTGGCTGAAAGCCTAGCAACTCGGCAGGCTAACCAAATCGACCGCAAATATTCGGAATTACCAATCGCGAAAACCGCGCGCTTGACGGCGGAATACCGAGCCGACCCGCCAAAGGTTGGCCCTCATCTCTCGCGATGGATTGTCGAGAATGTTTGGTCGGCGGATGAAGCGGAGACCGAGCGATGAGCGAAGTAGATAAGGCGTTTGCACTGGCCCTAGCCCTTCCGGCCACAGGGTTAGCGTTCTGGCTAGGCGCAGCTAGCGCCCAAAACCTCACCTCCTGCCCACTCGACGAGGATCTGTACCATGGCTATTGCCTCATCGACACACCCCGCACCATAGCCACACCGTCAACCGCACCAGCCGACCCGGTCTACCCCTACGCCTGTAACGACATAAGAGGCCAAGGGTGCGTCCCCGATCCACCCGCTGGCGGCGCTGGCACGAGCAACAACGGCAGTCCCAACGCAGGCTACGGTAGCTCGACTAGCGGCGCGGCTGATGCGGGCGGCAATGCTGATGGTGCAACTTCTTCCAGCAGCGGCGATGGCTCTAGCAGTGGATATTGACCGATGAGCGAAGTGGATATTAGCGAGGGATCGCTGCTCAAGATTGGGCCCATCTATTCGGAAGCCGTGTCGGCGACCGTATTCGGTCGGGTCCTGGCCGAACGGGACGCCCTCCGCGCCACTCTCACCGAAGTTGAGCAAAGAGCCGCCAACAGCGCCGCCGAGGCGAAATACTATCTCGAAAGCACAATACTTGCGTTAAAGAAGGCTCATAATGATGAATCCGCCGCTCGCGACGCAACCATCGCGGAACTGCGGGAGGCGTTGGCGAAGGCGACGGCCGATGCTGAGCTATATGCAAGTCGGCTGGCTCCCGCGCAAGCCTATCGGGATAGATATCAGGAAGCCCTCAAGCAGGCCGGCGATTGGATAGAGCAGCAACAAGACCTGTATGGCGTGACATGGGGCAGGGATATTTTGAAAGTTATCGACGCCGCCCTCTCTAACTCAGGGGCGAGCCAATGACGGCGGAACAGGCGGTTGTATTTGCAATACGTAACAGCAGTTCGGCGAAAGAGTTCATCGAAAAGCTCAGCCTTAATAACTTCGCCCTCGTCCCCACAAACCCCGATTCCCAAGAGTTCAAGGATATGGTGGAGAGAGGGGCGAAGGAACAATACGAACGTAATGTACGAATGTTTTTCACTCCTGAGTGGAATGACGAAACTGAATACGTTCGAAATGATTATCGCGAACGTGCCCGCGTCTCCCTTCTCGCCGCCATCAAACCGGAGTGAATCATGAATAGAGAGGAAATGCGGAGTCGAGCCCTTACGATAGCTCGGGGTGGTAGCTGTCCTTGCGTTGACTGCTGCGAGCGTCTATGCAACGAGATTATTGCCCTTATCGGAGCCGAAGCGGTGAAGATAGCGGAGAACAAGATAACCGAATTGGAACGGCTTGGTTTCGAAAGCATGTCTCTTGAAGAGGTCGTGACCGCCCTTCGGGAGTTGTTCGGAGTGCAGAAGCCATGAAAGACAGTCATATCGGCGGCATCGTTGTCTGCGTCGCCCTAGGCGTTGCCACGGTCGCGGTGTTTCAAGAGCACTCCGCTCCGCTCCGCATTGGCGCATGCGACATGACGCCAAGGCCTCAAGCCTTTTACGCTTTGCGCTCCTGTTATGGTCGAGACGACAACGACATCAGTCATTTCTTCGATCTAGGGACCGGCTGTTTCATCAATCAAATGACAGGAGCCGCAGATTATTGTCCGACTTTTGTGTCCCACAGTGTTGACCATGCGACTGTTTGGGGTTTCGAATGAAAGACCTCCAAATTATGCTCAACGAAATCCGCACCCGCTTCGGCCCTCACTACGTCACGAGGGCTATCAATGTAGGCGGAGTTCTGCGGACAGAGATACGGGTCTTAGGAGACGACTGGTGCCCTCACATCGCAATGGCCGAGCGGATGTACGAGAACGGGGATCGCCACGGGCTGACGACGCTGTACGATATGATGATGGGGGGATGGAAGCCGTGGAACACGCTCAATGCGGCCATAGTGATTAATCAAGCGCGGAAGGCGACCAATGACAAATGAACCCGATAAGCAAACCATGATCGAGCGCGCGCGGCTCCTTTGCAATCCCGATGAGGCCCGGCACTTCGAGAGCCTGGTCAAGTTGTCCAATCAGCATGGGGGCCATGACGGAAACGTCAAGGTGTTTTATTATGCCTTGATCGCGCCGCCGGTGTCGGAAGAAACCAAAGCCTTCATCGAAAAGATGCTCTGCACGAATGAGCCAGCCAAACGCTGGACAAAGCAATGAGTCATTCCCCGACCTATCTCGCGGCTCATTTTCGATCAACAATTGCCGAGCGCACCGCGGCGAACAGACGACGCTCTTGGGACAAATCGTTTCCCGCGCCAAAGCCAATTCGTCGTATCGTTCGCAAGTCGATAGTCGGGGAGCGCTGCGACGTGACACTCCCCGCGCTGGCGTGGATGGACCCTAAGCGATCCTCTCCGTGATTTTGGCTTGCGGGCCGAGGGACGGCGCTGCTTCGCCCGTCAGGCGCCCGAGCATGAACATCAGAAGCGCGAATATCGCTGTGAGGACGAGAAATCGAGCGCGCTGGCTCATGGTATCGCCCCCGCAGCGTAGAGAACCGCCAGAGCCGCAATGACGGCTCCGATGAATGCCAAGAGGTCGAATGTCGCGATTTGTGCGGGGCTCTGATGGGTCATGATGGATCGTCCTCCGCAGTTACACGCTGATGACGCGCGCGCAGACCCTTCAGCCCATTATGAGCGGCCCACGATTGGACATTCTCAGGAGAGCCCCAGCAGCCGGACGGTGCGGCGTTATAAAAGAATATGATGCAGTCTTTAATGCACAAGGCATTCGTGTCGTCGGCTTTCGCGAACGTCTCTCGAAGATCATTAGAAAGCAGCGCTGTCAGGAAGTCGCCCGGCGGTGTGCCATTATTGATCCATCGCATTATAGCGCCGTGCATATGTTGTGGCAGTTTTCCAATAAGGTAGCTCATGACAATGCTCCTATGAGAACAGTCGCTCCGCCGATAGCCCCAGCAACAGCGCAGGCCAGCGAGATAGCAGCCCAGATCAGATGTGCGAAGAAGGTCATGATCGCCAATCCTTAAACTCTGGAACAAGCGCCGCAACCTCGGGCAACACCCATGTTTGTAGCCAGCCGCGCGTAGCAGCTTCAACGGCGACTTGGACTGCATGTCGAACTTCTGGCGTCATGTCGCGGGCTCCATCCACGCCAAAAACCGCAAAGCTGAAAGCCGGACCGCGAGTTAAAAGACGGCGCAACTCGACCGCGTGAGATGACCTCGTTCGCTTCATTTTCGCTCTCCATTCGGGCGTTCGCTCGCCCTGAAAAGACCATAGCGCAGAAAATAATGAAGCGCAAGCGAAAAATGCTATTGACAGGAAAAACGATATGGGGTAGATATTGGTCGCAGAGGTAGCGAGATGAAAGAATCAGAGACATATAGGCGCGCTGCTCGGGTTGTCGCCGCGATGGACCCGAGAATGCGAATGCTTGGGCAAGCAGCCTCGAGTCAAGCCCAAAATCAAAACGAAATGGTTCAAGGATTTGGTCTATCTTATAGCCAGACAGAGGCGGCAATCTGGTCAGGCTATGCTGGGGCGGCCGCCACTTTGAGAATGATCGCCGATGAAATTGAGAGAGGCGAGAAATCAACACCATAGGGGCTTATTCGGGAGAAACAACAATGGCTTTGGTCCACGAAAACGGCGCTTGGAACTCCCAGGCGGAGGCTCAAGAGGTCGATCGCCGCATGGCTGGGCGCCCCGAGTGGCAGCGCGCCTATCTCGCGCGTCAAGTCCGCGAGGAAGCGAGCTTCGAGCGCTGGCCGATCTGGGAGCGTCAACTTTCCTGTGAATGGACGCAATCGGAAAAGGCGACGCTTGAATTCTGGATGTATGCTCGTGGTTTGCAGCCGATCAGCAGGGACGGAAACGAAGTGTATTTCGACGCGGGCGTGAAGATCGACCAGCTTACGAACGCGATCGAAGCGCGTTGCGAGGCTCGGCTCGCGCTTGAAGTCGAAATGGGGCTGGTGGCATGAGCGAGTGGCAACCAATCGAAACCGCACCGAAGGACGGGACGTATATTCTAATCGCGCCGGGATTATGGACTGGAGTGACCTGCGGAATTGGCGTCTATGATCTTGACCGATATGCGAAAAAGCCGCGTGCATTCTGGCGGCGCGTGGAAGGGCATGGGCGGTCGCAGTCGCGTGAGGTACCGCCCACGCATTGGATGCCCTTGCCCGAGCCTCCCAAATGAAGCCTTCCCATTGCCGAGCGGCCCGCGGGCTGCTTGACTGGACGATAAAGGACCTCGCGGCCCGTTCCAAGGTCTCGGAAGCGCAGATTATCCGGTTTGAAAACGATAAGCCAACAGGACCGCTGTATGTCGCTGCGCTACGGGGGGCGCTTGAGGCGGGGGGGATCAAGTTCGTGCCGAACGGAGTTCAGATGCCGTGAAGCCGGTTGCCAGGGTTTACTATCCCGCTAACTCCCCGTAAGATCGACTCTGCATGGCGAGCGGGCGCAAGCGAAAATCAGGACCTAGGCAGCCAAATGGCCAGCCCTCGCGCGCAATCGCCAATCGCGAACCTTCCTCAGACCGATCCCCCTGCGCGATAAAGCGCCTGATGGATGCTGACATTCGCCTTGTGCATCAAAGCGCCTATGGAACGTCGGTCGGACGCCTAACCCTCCAAGGCAAGCTCAATGAAACGCAATATGCCGCCGCGCTACAGTGGGCCGCAATCGCTCAGAAACGCGCAAGGGCGCTCGATATGCCCTCAGCCGACATCAAGAGCCCAAACCTAGAGCCAAGGTCCCCAGGCTCTTCCCCAAACGGATCTAGCGACAAAGCCAGTCGCCTCGCAATCCTGCGCTTTGACCGGCTGATTTCCGATCTTCGCGCGCTTGGCCTCACCAAAGGCAGCATAATCGCAATGCGTGAGTGCTGCGAGGGAATCGGCCGCTCCCCTGCGGGATTTATCGAGCTTGTCGGCCTTCGCGATGCGCTTGCGGCCCTCGCCATTTTACTCGGATTGACGGGAAACGCGCCGAGTGCAATAAATGCGTCATCGGTGGTTCGCCCTCAATGATTTGTGTTAGTCTAACAGCATGGCAATCCGATTTGAGGACATCAATGGCGCGCAAAATCCTGGAAAGCCGCCTCAAGGCTCCTCTCGGCCAAAGCGTAAAATGGTGGGCGCGTTACCATCGCGACAATCCATCAACGCCGGTCAAAATCAAAAATCCGATGAAATTCCTCAGCGCTCACCAAAGGCGCAAGCTGCTTTTGATCGCGTCGCCTACCAGCGCGAGTTGATGCGCAAGCGCAGGGCTGCTAAAAAAGCAAAAGTTAGCAAAGCGACTTGAAAAAATAGCGATAGGATAAATTGCAATGGCCGGACATGGCTCCGCGCCTGGAGAGCGTCGCGGCGGGCGCAAGAAAGGCGTACCCAACAAGGCGACCTTGGCAAAGGAATCCAAGATAGCTGCGGAAGGGCTGACGCCGCTCGAATTGATGCTCGCTGTGGTGCGCAACAAGGATGAATTGCTTGCGACCCGGCTTGATGCGGCCAAGTCCGCAGCGCCTTATGTGCACCCTCGTCTGACTTCGGTCGAGGTCGGCGGCATGGATAAACGCCCGCTGGAATTTCGCGATGTGACCGAGTACACCGACGAGCAGCGCGCGCGAGCCCTCGCGGCGTTCATCGCCAAGCAGGCTGCATTGGATGCGCAAAAGAAATGAGCCTCTCTACGATTTTGTGGATTGGCGTTTGGGCGTTAGGCTGGTTTGCGGGCGGCTTGGCGATCGGCTTCATGTGGGGTAAATCAAGATGAGCGAGAAATTCTGGAAGTTCGTGGCATGGCATCTGATCCCAAAACGCGCGCGATATTGGGTCGTCGTTCGACAATGGGCGCATGCAACGCAGGGAAAATGGTCTCATGTTGAGGCTCCCATTGTCCTCGCGCTTGAAGTTCTGCAACGAATGGACTGAACGGCGTCCGGCCGCCTGACGCCCGGAAAACAGAAGGAGAAGTGCGATGCGACTGAATAAGACACGGGGCCTTCTGGCGGGGCTGATCCTGCTCGCGGGCGGTTATGCGGCGATCGGCGCGGGTTTGTGGCAGACGCTTCCGATTATCGGTGGCGCGTCCTATTGCGCGAGCTACATCGGCTCGCCCACGGGTCAGGGCACAATTACGGGCACAGGCGGCGGCACGACAACGCCTCCTGCAGTTTGCGGCCAGACGGTTCCCGCGGGGCCTGCGACCCTCACTGGCTCGGAAGTGCTTCCCGTCGATCTTTACACGCCCGGCGTTGGCCCGATCTTCGCGGGAGGCCCTACAACGGCTCTCATTCCGCTATCGCTCCTGAGCCCTGGCAATGTGGTTGTGCAGACGACGGGCGCGTCCGTGACGCTCGGGAACCTGACCGGCACACAGATTTTCAATGGTGTAGGCGCGACGGAAGCGGTGACAATGCCTCCGGCGCCGTTCAATGGCCAGCGCGTTCAGCTTGCGAACTCGACCTCGACCGCCATCGCAACGTTCTCGGTTACGGCGAACACGGGTCAATCGCTGGTGGGCGTTGCGCCAACGAACCTCGCGGCCGAGACGAACAACTCGGCGGCTGGCGCGCTATCTCAGGTCGAATACATCTATCAGGCATCGAACACGACGTGGTATCGCATTCAGTGATATAGCGGCCTCTCTCAAGCAAAAGGACAACGAACATGGCAGGTCAGAACGATATCGGCGACGTCAAGGGCATCAACATGCGCTCGATGGAGTTGAATACAGCTAAGGGCGCCGGGGCGCACGATCCGATGCGCAAGGGCAAGGAAAACCCTGGCAACACGCATCCGGGTCGCGATGGCTCGCGAGAGGCCCCGTGCGCGATCCCGATGCCGAAAAAGCGCGAGATCGACTGAGACCGCAAAGCTTGGGCGCTTGAACGCTGCGATGCTACAAATGCCTCGTGGATAGCTGGAATGCTCCGGCGCCCGCCACTTCCCTCGCCCTAGGAGCGCCAATGCGCCGCATCGTTAGCCATGCCCTCGCATTGGCCCTCGCCCTAGCGAGTTGCCTGCCCTCATTCGCCTATGATGCTGCGGTTTCAGCGGGCGGCTATGATGATTTCAGTTGCAATGCAGCGACAGGCGGCGCGAGCACCTGCTCGGGGCTAACGCGATCCGCGACGATCACAGCCTATGCCTCTGGGCAGCTTGTTTGCGGCGCGACCTGCGCGCCAATTCAAATCGTGGCGGGGCGTCGTTCTCCGACCTCGCCGCGTAGCGGGCTGTTGAGCAAGGTCATTCTCGCCAAGAGCACGGGCTCGTTTGCGAATGCCTCGTTCAATATTTACCTCTTTGCGTTGCCCCCGACTTTCGTGGGGCTCGCGGACTATTCCGCATACACGGGGCCGTATTTCGCGGACCTGACCGCGCCCGCGATCTACATCGGCCAAGCGACATGCGCGCAGACGACGTGGTCAACAACGACAGATGGCTCGGGCTGGAATGTCTGTCCGCTTGATATCGCACCCGCGGTCTATAAGTCGTTTCCGCCCGGCGAGACGATTTATGCGACGATCGAGGCGACGGGGGCTTATATCCCGGGCGCGGCGGAAAAGTTCGTCATCGTGACCTATGAGGCGCAGGACTGATGCGCGCGCGGCTTGCGTTCGCGGCGCTCGCGATCGGCCTTGTGCTCGCTGGCGACGCGCTTGGGGCGACGCGAGTGGGGCCAAGGCGGCTGTTTTTCATGCAACAGCATATCGTGGGCAACGCTGGGCCGCCGCCGCAGACGGGCGCGCTGCTTTTGGTGGCAGGCGGCGCGAATAACGTGTTGCTCGTGGATGGACTGTCGAACCTTTGTCTAACGGGGTCCGTCTCATGCTGAAGCGCTTAGGTGCGATAGTTTCGGCGCTGGTTCTCGCCTTCGCGCCGTCCTTGAGCCTCGCGGCGAGCAGCACCGTCAACGCGCTTACGGCATCTCCTGCGATTGTGGGAAGCCAGCTATTTTACTGTCCCGTAGGCGTCGCGAGCGATTATAAATGCACGGCGACGCAAGTTGGGGCGTTTGTATATGGCCAAATGTCCGGCGCGATCAATGTCAGCGGAACGGGCGTTGTCACCCTACCGACCGTGAACGCGAATGTGGGGGCATGCGGATCCAGCACAGCGATTCCGACCGTCACGCTGAACGCGGGCGGCCAGGCGACGGCATGCACGACGAACAGCATCGCGGCTCCCCTCGCGGGGATTACGGGACTAGGCGCGAACGTCGGAACGGCTCTAGCAGCTACGCTAAATGGCTCCGGCGCACTATCGGCGACGACAAGCCCCGTCTTTGTGACGCCGTCGCTCGGAACGATCAATAGCGGCAATCTCGCAGCGGGTACGGGTTACACTGTCGCGAACCTCGCGGGCGCGGGTACGGGAGTGCTGACCGCAGCAGGAAATCCGGTCAATGCGTCTGGCGGATTTATCACATACGGAAGCGGGGTTTGCCCGACAACCATCGGCACCAGCGCAACTCTAAGCGGGGCGGTCGCGTGCTTTGTATGCACCGCAACCTGCACCGTGACATTGCCTATACCAGCGGCAGGGGTACAATATTGCATCCAGAACGATACCGGAGTGGCGAGTACGATCCAAGTGACGCCCACGGGGAGCCAAGTCACGAACACCTCCTATGCGTATAAATCTCCAAACGGAACCGCGATTACGTCGAGCGGGGCGCTTGGAGATCAGATGTGTTTCCTAGGCCGCGATGCGACGCACTATTTGCTCGGTTCATTCACGGGATCATGGACGTGAGGCGGCGGCTGCTGATCTTCGCGTGCGCGGTCCTGTTCGGGGTTGGGCAATCCTATGCGCAAATCCTACCGCAGATTTTCTTTCATAAGCATGCGGCAACGGGGGGAGGCTGTTCGAACGTGCTGGATTTCAGCCAGGCATGCAACAGCCAATACATAGGCGTAATTCTCTGAAATGGGCGTGCCTTCGTCACTCGCGGAGTTTCAATCGTGGGTCTCGACAAGAGCGCCTGATGCGAAGAAAGAGCTTGACGCGATCATCGCGGAGCAATTGACCGCGAGATGGCTTCCCGACCCGGATAATAAGCCTCAGACGGACGCCTACTATTCGAAAGCGGATATTCTGCTCTATGGGGGCGCGGCGGGAGCGGGAAAGACATCGCTTCTCGTTGGGCTTGGGATGACGCAGCATCGGCGTTCGGTTATTTTCCGCGCCAAAGCAACGGATTTGCAGGGCGTTGAGGAATATCTGCTGGAGGTCAACGGCTCTCGCGACGGATGGAACGGCGCGGACAATATCTTGCGGCGCGACGGGAGATCGATACAACTTGCGCATTTGGAAAAGCCGGGCTCGGAAAAGTCGCATCAAGGGCGCCCACGAGATTTCTATGGGTTCGATGAGGGCGCGCAGCTCGCTCGCACTAAAGTGCAGTTCGTTATCGGATGGCTTCGATCGGAGGACCCGAGACAGCGCAAGCGCATCGTGATCGCGAGCAACCCGCCGACAGGAGGCGAGGGCGAATGGCTTATGGAATGGTTCGCGCCGTGGCTTGACAAGGGATTCGGAAACCCCGCCAAGCCCGGAGAGTTGCGCTGGGCCGCGACAGGGCCGGATCGCGATGGCTCGACAGTCTGGCTTAAGGACGGCTCGCCGATCGTGTTCACGGAAGGGCTGAAATATCGTCTCGCGACCCAAGAGGAAATCGAGGCGCAAAGCGCGCAGGGCGATACGGTGAGCGATGTTGTCGTGCCGAAAACGAGGACGTTCATTCCCGGTCGGCTAAACGACAACAAATATCTGCGGAACACGGGTTATCGGACGGAGTTGCAGAACCTGCCCGAACCGCTTCGCTCGCAACTATTGCATGGCGATTTTACCGCGGGGCGCCAGGACCATGAATGGCAGGTTATCCCGACAGCGTGGGTAAGGGCCGCGCAAGCCCGCTGGACGCCCGAGCCGCCCGAGGGGGCGCAGATGACCGCGATCGCCGCGGACATCGCTCAGGGGGGCGCGGACGACTTTGTAGCAGCACCCCGGCATGGTCCTTGGTATGCGGAGTTAATTGTTAGGCCGGGCGCGAGCGTGCCGCTTCCGAGCGATAGCGCGGCGTTGATCGTGAAATATCGGCGGAACAATTGCGCGATCGTGGTCGATATGGGCGGGGGCTATGGCGGAGGAGTTGCGGAAAGGTTAGAGGAAAACGACATCGAGGTGCGACGGTACAATGGGGCCAACGGCTCAGATGCCGTGACCGCGGACAAGGCGAGGCTGAAATTCATCAACAAGCGCGCTGAGGTTCACTGGCGGTTTCGCGAGGCGCTCGACCCGGATCAGGATGGCGGGTCGCAGATCGCGCTTCCTCCCGACCCCGCGCTATTCGCCGATTTGACCGCGCCGCGATGGAAGCTGTCGAAGTCGGGCATTCAGATCGAGGGGAAAGAGGACCTGAAAAAGCCTGAGCGTCTCGGGCGCTCGCCTGATCGCGGGGACGCGGTGATTATGGCATGGTCTGAGGGGGAAAAGGCGATTATCGCGGCGGTCAAACGCGGGGCACGTCTTGCGGGGCGCGCGGAAACGCCTAAACTGCCCGATCTCGCGGGAAGCTTGCACGAGCGCGCGACGGGTTGGATGGGACGATGATGAAAGACGTTTTGGGCGTCCCAATTCAAATATGGATGTCGGAGGCGCCAATCCTGACTTGGCATGCGCCTTTATATGTAGTCGTTCCTATCGACGATGACCCTAATTTAGAAGAAACACTGCGAGAAGGTCGGCCTTGGATGAGAGTGCCGGGCGCCATTTTTAGTCCTGACAAACCGGCCGTCGCTCAGCGAGAATGTGGGCGGTGATCGATGCTGTTCGGCGCTGACGATAGCGGCAAGCCCGCGACGAGCGAACACGACATCGTCAAAGAAGCTGCCTATCGCTACAAGGCCGCGAAGGACTGGCAGGGCCTTGAGGACATCAACGCGGCGGAGGACCGCAAATATGCGAATGCTGACGCCCGCAATATGTGGCAATGGCCGCAGAAGCAATTCAAGCTCCGGGATGACAAATCGCTACCTTGTTTGACGATCAACAAGGTTCGCGGCCACAACGACATGATCATCAATTCGATGATGAAAACGCCTTATGCGGTCAAGATCAGGCCAACAGCGGGGAAAGCGAGCTATAAAGCCGCGGAAATGTATCAGAAGTTGGTGCGGCGGACACAGGACATTTCGGCGTTTCCGAGCCAAGCGCGAAAGATCGCGGAGCATCAGGTCGACGGGGGAATTGGCTATCTGTTGCTCGAAACGCGCTATGTTTCTGAGCGCTCGTTCGATCAGGACATTTATCTGACTGTCGGCGAGGACCCAGGCGGCATTCTGCTCGATCCTTGGGCGCGCGAGCCGGATAAGTCTGATAGTAATTTCGGGTTTATTTTCCGGCGCTTTCCCAAGCATGAGTTCAATCGCAAATACCCTGATTTCAAGGACAAGATCGGGCAGGCTCCGATTGAGAGCGGGCTTGTGGACTGGCTGACCGACAAAGAGGTCATGGTCGTCAAATATTATCGCAAGAGCGAAAAGGCGGACACGCTTGTCGCGTACACTGACGAGAACGGCGTCGAGGTCGAAAAACTCGCGAGCGAACTGAAGGACGAAGCAGGGCGCGATCTGTTCAAGATGCTGATGGAGGACATTAAAGAGGGCAGGATCGACGGGCGCACGCGAAAGGTCGGCAATCCCAAGGTCGAATGGTTTCTGATCGGCGGCGATGTAATAATCGACAGGGGCGTCTGGCCGGGGAAGTTCATTCCAATTTGTCCCGCGATCGGGCGTGAGATCGTGGTTGATGGACAGCTTGATCGGAAGGGTCATACGCGCCCGCTGATCGATGCGCAGCGCATGCTGAATTACGGCGCGAGTGGAGGGGTTCAGGCAGTCGCGCTCGGGGTGCTCTCGCAATGGCTCGCGGATAGCAGGGCAACCGAAGGGCAGGAGCAGTGGAAAGACGCCAACGTCCAGACCTATGGAGTGCTTCAGTATACGGGAGTGGATGAAGAGGGCGAAGGCGAGACGCAGATCATTCCGCCACCGACGCGGATACCTCCGGTCGATGTGCCGCAAGCGCATATGAGCGTCGCGGCGTCTGCGGAACGTCAGATGATGATGATTTCCGGCCAGTTTCAGGCCCAAATGGGCGAGGAAGACCAACAGAGCGCCGCGAGCGGAAAGGCGATTGGCGAACGCCAGCAGCAAGGCGATACCGCAACGCACCATTTCCCGGACAATTTCGCGGCGATGCTGCGCTATGCGGGGCGGCAGCTAATCGACCTATATCCAAAGATATACGACACCAAGAGGGCGCTGCATATCACGGGCGATGACGGGGAGAAGTTCTGGATACAGATCGACCCGAACCAGCAGGACGATTTGATCGAGTTGCAGCGAGAGAAAGATGACGAGGAAGCGACGCGGCTCGCGTTTAACCCGAAGCTAGGGGAGTTCGAGGTCGTCAGCGATCCGGGGCCGGATTATGCGACGCAACGTCAAGAGGCATGGGCGGCCTATTCGCTCATCTTGCAGCAGAATATGGCGCTCGCGGGAGTTATTGGGGATTTGATCTTTAAGTACGGCGATTTCCCCGGCGCGGACGATATCGCGGAGCGCTTGGAGAAAGAAATCAAGGCGACGAAGCCTTATCTGTTCGATCCGACGAAGGAACCCGCGCTCGCAGCGGCGACGCAGCAGTTGCAGAAACTGACCGCCCTCAATGCTGAATTGATGCAAAAGCTCGCGATGAAAGATTTGCAAATCAAGGGGAGAGACGAGCGGAGGGATGTGGAGGCGTCGAACGCGGAGACGAAGCGCCTACAGGTCATCGTGGATGCGATGGCGAAACTGGGGTTGCCCGCGGGCGAGCAGGCGCGGATGGAGCACGAATTAGGGCTGCGCCTGCACGATCATGTTCTGGATAACATTACGATGGCGAACCAGGGTGACATTGACATGCAAGTCAATTCGGCTATGCCTAAGCCTTCGACGAACGGTTCCGGGGCGTGAAAGTGGCGAAGAGATCGGCCTTTGTTGAGACTTTCGGCGTGCAAGAGGCCCTCAGCCAATATATCGCGAGCATCGAGGCGTTGGTGCCGACTACTTCCGACGATATGTTCGATTGGGAGCGGGATACTACTCGATCGGGAAAGCAAGCGGCGCGCGCGAAGGCGCGAAAGATCATCGAGTTTCTGAGGTCTCAAGCTGGGGTTGAACTGCCGGCATGAGCCGCCTTGCATGGTTCGATGCGGTCAAAGAAGCGGGACGCGCTGGAATGCAAACGCTGATCGTCTTTATTCTCGGAATGCTTGCGGGTGCGGGAACGCTTGCATTCGTGGTTTTCCGCATATTCGGAACGACAATCCCCTGATTGGAGCAGCCAATGACAAAGGGCATGGAAGGCAAGAAGATGGACGCCAGCAGCAGCGGAGGTCTGAAGGTTGGGCTCAAGAAGGGCCTTGGCTCCCCGCGCGATGTTGACAGCCCCGTGAACAAGGGCGAAAAGCGCCGGGGCGGGGCGCGGAGCGGACAGACATTCAAGGGCGCTCGGAAATGAGGGACATGAATAGGTTGCTCAACCCGAATAGACCTTGGTTTGACTTGATGCGCGAAGCTAAGAAAGTAGGCGATAAGAGTAGCGTCCGACCTGAGCAGATCGCACGCATCTGCGATGATGAACCTTGGTTTATAAAGGAAGTCCGAAAGCTTTCCCAACGATTGGCGACCGCCGAACAGCTCATCGAACGGTTGGGCGCGGAACCCGACACGTTCGGCCTTGGAGAAATGCCGTGAGCAAGCTATCTCGCGCGCACCGCAAGGAACTGCCGAAAGCCAAATTCGCGGAGCCGAGCGAGCGGAAGTATCCGATCGAGGACAAATCCCACGCCCGCAACGCGAAGGCGCGCGCTTCCGAGATGGAGCACAAGGGCAGGCTGTCCTCGTCCGAAAAGTCCAAGATCGACGCGAAAGCCGATCGGGTTCTCAAGGGCAAGCGCAAATAGCGGAGTTTCGCCATGATCGGACTTGCGATTTCCATCCTGTGGCTCGCGATTGGCGTCATCGTCCTTGGCGGCGTCGTTTTCCTCGCGCTCCTGGCTGTCAAGACATTCATGGCTGTGGATGCGCGGGTCGAGCGCGCGATTTGGCTTATTTTCTTCATTCTGGTTTTGATCTATTGTCTGATGACGCTTTCGGGAACCGCGCCGAGTTTTGGCGGCGGCTTCCGGCAGTTGCATTGAGGACGCGCGATGAAAGCCAAGTCGAACGTGGAGCGCAAGGTCGAGAAGGCCGCCAAGGAATTTTCCAAAGGCGAGTTGCACTCTGGTAGCAAATCCGGCCCGATCGTCAAATCCAAGGCTCAGGCGCTCGCGATCGGCTATAGCGAGGGGCGCAGAGGAAAGAAGAAATGAGCGCTGAAATCGTCCATGTCTCGCCTGCGCCCTTGGATGCCGAGATCGCCGCGGAGTTGCGCCGGCGCCTGACCGAAGCTCTCGCGCCTGTCGGCCTCATTCTGGAAGATGCTCGGAAAGCTGGGCTCTACGTCGGCTTTTCATTTCAGTTCGACGCCTTCGGGCGTCAAATCCTTGCGCCTATCCAGATCAACAAGCCCCTATGACCAGGACAATCGAACTCAACGGCGAGCAAATCTCGGTTTCCGAGGCCGCAAAGCTCATTCAGATGCTCTATAACGACGCCGCGCAGGTCGCCGGCGAGTTTCACGGCATGAACCGCAGCGAGAAATTCCGCATAAACTGGCCCGACGAGGACCTTTTCGTCAAAGCGAACTGGAAAACATTCGTTCAGGCGACGCGCGAGATGTACACCGCGCAACTCGCGGACAAAAAGGTGCCGGAGGCCAAAAAGCAGCAGATTTTCAAGGCGCTGGTGCTGGAGCGCAAGATTGCCCAAGGCCAGGAGAGCGATACCCGCCTGCAATTGAAGCCGAACACGCAACAATTCGTCGGAGATAAGCGGGAGAATGCGCTTATTCTTGACAAATTCGGGAAAAAGCCGAATTTTCGGGCTGCGCTGGCGAACGGCGCGGCAAAAATTCTCAAAACGAGGCACTGAGGATGCCGATTGTCGCACTTAGGGGAAAATTTGAGAACTGGCGCGCGCTTGTCGCCCATGTGATGGAAGATGACGAAATCGCAAACCTCGTGATTATGACATTTTCCAAGGATGAAGAAATTAAGATGGCGCATTTTGGAATGTCGAGAGAGCGGATGGCTTATGCGGCGCTTTGGTTGCAGCGAGCCGCGATAACTGAGGACTGATGCGAACGATGGCCGACGAGAACATCGAGCAAACGCCAATTCCCGCGCCTGCGGAGCCCGTAGAGCCTCCTGCCGCGATTGCCGCGCCTGAGCCAGTGCCAGCGCCAGAAACACCGCCAGCGCCAGCCGCAAAGCCATGGTATCTGGAGGAGCTCGCGAACGCCCGCGCCCGCGCTCGCCAAGCCGAGGAGCGCGCCGCAACCGCCGAAGCAATGGCTGCGCGCGCCGCGCAGACTGCGTCGAGCCCATCTGCGCCAAATCCGACGCCCTCTCCCGCGCCTCCGCAGCCCTCACAATCGCCGCAGCAGATCGCGCAGCAGATGATCATGAAGGAACAACGCGACGATATTATCCGCGCGGGATATGCGGCCTACGGGGGCGCCAAGTTCGATGAAATCGGCAATGTTCTCGCGGCGGTCGGCGCGACGACGGACGATTTCGTGCAGGACGTTCTCGCGGTCGATCGCGCGGGCGCCCATAAGCTGTTCGCGGACCTCGCGGCAAATCCGCAAGAAGCCAATCGTCTCGCGAGTCTGAATTCGCGTCAAAGAATTGCGGAGCTTGTCAAAATGTCAATGAAAGCGACACCTGCCGCAGCCGAAGCCGCTGCGGCGGCTATTGCGGCCCCCGCCGCCCAAGCGGTTCCCGCTCCCAGGGGCGTCTCGAAAGCCCCGGCTCCGGCCCCCGTTGTCGCTCCCGCGGCCGTCAAGCCGGAAGTTGATGGATATTCGGACGATGCCACGGACGAGCAGTTCACGCGCCAGTTCAACGAGCGGTGGGCGAAGCGTCGCGCGATCAGGTAGTGTCACGAATAGCGGGCGTGACATTTCGCGCTCTGGTTTGCTTATCCATAATACTTGCGGTAGTTTTTCTCACTGCGGAATGGAAGGCGTTCCATTTCCATTGATGCGCGACGCTTCGCGCGTTTGACTGGCAGAGCGCCCGCGCCACGGCTGCGATAACGCCGCGGAGACTTCGGTCTCGACCCATAATCGTCTCGGCCTGGGAACTGAGATAGTCGCCGCCTCGCGCGGTCCCTCCAAATCATCGCTCGCCGTGGATCGTGCAGCGCTTTCTCAAGGAGCCATCCCGTGGCTAACAACATCCTTACGCCGAGCATGATCACTCGGTATTCCATCCGCATGTTTCTGAACACGAACTATTTCGTGCAGAATATCAACCGTCAGTTTGAAGATCAGTACGGCGTCGAGGGCGCGCGCATCGGCGCCCAGCTTCGCATTCGCTATCCGAACCAATATACGGTCACAGACGGCCCGGGCCTCGCGGTTCAGGACACGACCGAACAGCAGTTCCTGCTCACCGTCGCGACGCAGCGCCATGTGGACGTGGCATTTACCACGGTCGAAACCACGCTGGACATTGATGATTACATGGAGCGCATCGTGCTGCCGCGCGTGAACGCGCTGGCGGCGAACGTCGCGGTTCAGATCATGGTCAACACCGCGAACAGCGTACGCAACATCACCGCGAACGTCGACGCGAACAATAATATCTTGCCCGTGAGCGATACCCCGTTCGCGCTCGCGCGCGCGATCTTGGAGGAAAACTCGGCGCCGAATTTCGGCGAAATGGGTGTTCGCAAGGTCGTGCTCGCCCCGCGCTCCGACGCGCGCATGCAGCTCGCTCTTCGCGGCCTGTTCAACCCTGTCGAGACCATCTCGAAGCAGTTCAACGCCGCGATGATGTACGAGGCGCTGCAATTCCGCTGGTTCGAGGATCAGTCAGTCATCAATCATACCACGGGCACGATGGCTTCCGGCACGGTCAACGCGACGGCGGGGCAGACGGGCAATACGCTGACGATCACCGCGATCTCGGGAACGATCAACGCGGGCGACGTCTTTACGATCGCGGGCGTGAATGCGATCAACCGAACGAATTTCAACACGCTCGGAACATTGGCTCAGTTCGTCGCGACCGCCCCCGTCGCGAACGGCGGCACATCGCTTTCGTTCTATCCGCCGATCATTCCGCCCGCGTCTTCGGTTCCCTATGCGGGGCTTCCCTATACCCCGCAGCAATACCAGACCGTCACTGCGGCGCCTGCCGCCAATGCCGTCATTACTCCGTTCGCAAACGCGGGCGTGACCTATCGCGAGAACCTCGCCTACGCGCCCGACGCCGTTACGATGGTCGTCGCGCCGCTTTGGATACCGCCGAGCGGAAAGGGCGTTATCGCGGCGGCCCGGCACAACTTCGATGAGTTGAGCATGAGGTCGCTGGTTTGCTATGAGCCCGCGACGGATCAGCCGATCGACCGATTGGATATCTTGTTCGGTTCTGGGGTTCCGCGGCCAGAATGGTTGTGCCAAGTCGCCGACATCGTGCCGTGAGCGTAACCGCGTCGTCACAAAGCGCGAGCATGATGGCGACGCAATGAACTCTTGGCGGATAAAAATCCTGCTCAGAATTGCGATGCACATTTTGAGCGGGACGGATTATCAAATCACGGCTCCAGCCGTGGGCATAACGCTCGGATTTCCCGTGCGAACGCGAAAGGGTCAAATCATGGCAAATTACGAACTGTTCAATGATGAAGTCGTCACTGTCCCAATTCTGACGCAGGATGCGGGCGGCGACGTGGTTCCGGCTCCGGCGGGCGATACGTTCACAGTCGCGTCGTCAAGTCCGTCGCTCGGCGTGGCGGTCACGGCGCTAGCCAGCGGGGCTCCCGCTTTAGTGCTGACGCCTTTAGTGCAGGCGTCGCCGGGGATTTCCGTTACGATCAGCGATTCGAAGGGCCTCAAGGTCGCGACGCAAATCGTGGATATCGTCGCGGATATGAGCCCGACGAACATCGTTTTGGACATCGCCGACGCGACGAAGGTCTCCCAGCCGGTTCCGACCGCTCCGGGGCCGTGATCTCGTTTGCAATCTCTGCACTCGCGCTGTAACTTGGCGCGAGTGCGTCGTTTTTCTCATTTGAAAGGCTCTCGCCATGACCGAACTCGCACCCGCGCCAATTGTCGCAACTCCGCCGTTCCCGCCCATTTTCGCGCCAGCGTCTCCGCTGGCTGAAAAACCTGTGGCCGAGGCCACCAAGTCCGACCGCCAAGCGCGCCGAGACGCCGCCGACAAGGCTGCGATGGTCCCCGTGACCTCGGAAATGATCGCCGCGGCGAAAACGGTCCACGGCCTCCACAATCTGACGGATGGGCAGATCACCGCCGCGTTCCGCAAGATGTACGTCGCGCATCATCTGCCGCCGCGCCCGACGAACGAATGGCCGAAGTGGATCACTCCGCATGAAAGCCATATCATGCGTCATCTCGCGCCAGCGGTGGGAGAGGCCAAGCCCGTCGAGCTTTCGCCGCCGATCGTTGCGGACTATCCCTATCACGTCGCGCGCGACGGCGCGGTGACGGTGCTCGTGTCGGATCAGGAGGAGGCGGACGAGATGACCGCGGCCCACGTCGCGCATGATCCGAACGCCCCGCCGAAGGATGAGGTATCGGCGGTTGACGAATGGCGCAAGGGTCGCGCCGAGCGTCGCGCTGCTGCGGTAAGCAAAGCGGGAGCATCCAAGTGAATTTCGTTCTCCCTCCGAAAAGCCAAGTCGGATACCTCGATCCGGAGATTGCGGGCGAAGGCACGAAGATCATCCACAGCGACGGCGAAATCGTCAATTGGGCGCCGCCGCCCGTCAAGCCGATCATTCCAGATCTGAGCCAGGTCAAATCGATCCGGCACTATTTCGGGCGCACGGGCGGGAAGACCTATCCCGCGTGGTTTTACCATGAGAAAGAAGCGCCGCGGCTGCTGAAAAGCGCGGATGAGGCGGCGCAACTCGGGATTGTCCGACGCGAGGCGACGGTGCATGAGCGCGGAACCTACGGCGTCTCGGCGGTCTGGGATTATGCGCCCGAGTGCGAGTGGAGAGCCGCGCCATTCGAGCGCGATACCAAGTTCAATCCCGATCAGGTGACGAACGCGAAAACCGTAATCCGGCAGGAAAACCGCTCGCAGAACGAAAACGCGATGATCGAGCGGATGATACCACAGGTCGCGGCGGCGGTCGCGGCGGCGCTCCGGGTTGCCCAGCCCACGGCTCCCACTGGCGCGCCGACGAGCGATCCAGAACTTTGGGCGCAATTTCAGGAGTTCGTCGCGTTCAAGAAAGCGGCGGAGGTCGCGGCGGCGGATCCACAAGCGAACGCGTTCGCGGCGCCCCGCGACGGCGATCCAGTCACGGAAACTCTCGGCGCCGACGATGACGAGGAATTCCAGCGCGCGGAATTGCAGGCGACGGCGATCAGGCTCGGCATCAAGATCGACAAGCGATGGGGCCTCGCGCGTCTTTCCGAGGCGATCAATGTCGCTGATGCGGAGCGAACCAGCAAGGTCGCTTGATGCTCAGTTTTGACGATATCCAGCGTCTCGCCAATGAAAAATGGGGCGCTGGGGGAACAATATCGCTGCGCTTGAAGGGCGTTGCCCAAGAATTGGTTCACGATCAAACGGGCAACTCAGTGACCGTCTCGCTCACACGAAAAGAAGTCGAAATGAGCGAGGCCGAGTTCACACGCGAAATCATCGTACCGCAACTTGATTTTCTGCGCGAAATGGTGAAGCGCGTCGAATAGGGGAATGCCTGAATGACGCTCCCCATTCCCGCCGAACCAGCGATCAAGATCGACAGCGTTCAAGATTTGCTGACGAATATGGTCGTCGACGCGGGGATCGTCGGCATCGATGAGGAAATCGAGCAACCGATCATCAATCGGGCTTTTCGTCAGATCAATTGGCTAATCGCCCAATGGGCGCGCAAACGCTGGCTGGTCTATCGCATTCAGGACTATGCGGTGACTTCGACGGGGGCGTTGAACTATACGGTCGGCCTCAATCAAACGATCAACATCAGCCCGCGACCCGATCGGCTTGAATATGCGTATCTGCGGTTGAACCCGACCGCCTCGGTTCCCGTCGATATTCCGATGGACATAATTCCGTCCGCAGAGAACTATTCGCGCATTGCGGTCAAGACGATCGGGACGCTGCCTTGGAAAGTGTTTTACGATCCGTCATGGCCTGTGGGGATTATGAAGCCGTGGCCAATTCCGCAGGCGAGCCTTTACGAAATGCACTTTGGCTTTAAGGTAGTTTTGCCGCGGTTCGTATCGCTGACGCAACTCATCAACTTCCCTCCCGAATACGAGGCCGCGCTGAATTGGTGCGGAGCCAGGAGGTTGCGGGTGAGTTATCAAATGCCGCCCGACCCGGAGATCAACGCGCTCGCGCGGGGAGCGCTCGGCACATTGCGCAGCGCAAACTCGGCAATGTCGACGCTGCAAATGCCCGACGTTGTAAGGGGACGCGGAAGTCGCGCGTATGACTATCACGGTAGTTCGGACACCTAACAGGAGAACGAAAATGTTCAAGAAATTCGCAAACATCGCGCTCGGGGGCCTCATGGCGGTCTCGATCTGGGCTGGGGGCAACATACTGTTGCATCAGGCTCGCGCGTTAGTTGGCACGCAGCCCCCCGCGATGGGGTTCAACCTCACGGATAGCCAATGGCTGCTAGGCTTGGCGGGGGGATTGAACAATATTTACGTGTATGGTCTCACCGCCGCGGGCACGACGCAAGCGACATGTTCCCAAATTCCGAGCGGTGACTATCTTGTCGAGATCGATACCGCGGCCGCATCCTCGGGCATGTGTCTTCCGACCTCCGTCGCGGGGACGGATATGCTGGTTTACAACAACGGCGCGCAGACGGTGACGATTTATCCAGCGGTCGCTAACAATCCCGCGACGGGCGCGCAGGACACGATCAACAATACGACCTCGGTTACGATCACGAGCCACAATTCGCAGGCGTTTTCTTCGGCCAAGACGGGCATTTGGTTTAGCAAGTAATGCGTTGGCTCGGTAGATATCTTATAGGAACGGACGAGTTTGAAATCGAACCATGGCGTCCGCTTCGCCCCCGTGAATATGGCATCGAATTCACGGAGCATGAAGAAAATCTGATCGATGCGGCCAGCGAAGGGCGTGAGCGTTTCGTATGGTCGCCGCATTGGCGAACATTGACGGCTCACTCTCGCGCGTATTGGGCAATGATGTGAAGATTAAGCGCACGCTGTTTGCTTGGTATGACGCGAAAGCGGTTGCCTCGGAGCGCTTTCGCGTGAGCCTGTTTCCCGCCGATGCTCCGGTTCGCCCTTCGGTCGCGGTCGCGGATAAGAAAACGGTCCTGCAAATGGCGGAAAAGAAGCGCGCGCAGGTCTATTGGTGGCCGCCGTTGCCGATGGGGGTTTAGTTGTCGCCGGGGAGGGAATCCAACCCTCAATATTTCAACGCGCATATCCTTGCCGCGTCCCGGCCAAACGGGATTTAGCACAAAATGTTTCAAAGCGAAACCCTAATTCCGCTGACCTCGGGCGCCTATCAAGCGCGCGGATATGTCGCGGATGCGCTGATTTGCGAAAATCTCTTCCCGGAAGCCAATCCGCAAGACACAAATCCGCCCGTCGCGGTCACGCATTATCCCCGCGAGGGCGAGCGCCCCTGGAGCGCCCCTCCGAACGCTGCTCCCGGCCGCGGCCTGTTCGCGCTATCCAATGGCAACCTAATCGCGGTCGTCGGCCCAAGTGTCTATTACGTCAATCCCGCGGGCGTCTGGACGCTGCTCGGCCAGATCGCGAACTTGCCGACGCCCGTCTCGATCAAAGACAATGGCAATACCGCAATTCTTGTGGATAACACGCCAAACGGTTATACGATAGCACTGAGCAACAACGCCTTTGCGCCCTTGGTTGATGGAACGGGCACTTTCGTCGGCGCAACGCGGATAGCATATAGCGATACATACTTTGCGCTCAATGCTCCCGGCACAAATCAATGGTACGTCTCGAACCCTCTGCAAGCGACTTTCAATATTCTGCAAGTCGCGGCGAAGGCGACAAATCCCGATCCGATCGAAACGCTCGCGTTCAACGTTCGACAGGCTTGGTTGATCGGGTCAACCTCATCTGAGGTCTGGTTTCTCGCGGGCTCGACGCCGTTCCCTTATCAGGAATGGCCGAATATTTTCATTCCCTATGGATGCGCGGCGAACTACAGCCTCACGCAAGCGGACGTTGATCTATTCTGGCTTTCGCGCAATTTCCAGGGCCAAGTGATCGCAGTCAAGACGCATGGGCTGAACATCGAGCGGATCACGACATCGGCTCTCGAATACGAATGGTCGAATTATCCGATCGTTTCCGACTGCATCGCGAGTTCGTTTCAGCAGGCGGGGCATACCTTCATCGTCTTTCATTTCCCGACCGCGAATAAAAGCTGGGGATATGATATTCAGACGAAGCAGTGGCACCGGCGGATTTCCCTCAACGCGCTCGGGCAGCAGCAGCGGGAGAATGCGACGTTTTATGCCTCGGTGGGCGGACCGGTCGGCAACTTCGCGGGTTATGCGAAGATGGTTTTGGGCCAAGACTGGCAGACGGGACAGATTTATTCGCTCGATCCGACCTATTTTTTCGACGGCGTCGCGACCCCGATTATTTGCCGGCGCACGTTTCCGCATTTAATTAGCGACATGAAGGAGATCACGCACGTTTCTTTCGTGGCGGATTTTGAGGCGGGCGAAATGCCGGGAGTCGCGGAAGTCAAGGGCTCGCAGTATAAGCTGCAAATGCGCTATTCGAACGATGGGGGCAATACGTGGAGCCCTTACCGGCAGAAGGGGCTCGTGACGAGCGGCAACTATCGTCGGTTGATGCGCTGGCGAGGGCTTGGCATGGCGCGCGACCGGGTTTACGAGCTACTCTGGTCCTATCCCGGCAAGAGCGCGTTACAGGGCGCCTACGTCGATCCGATCAAGCATGGCGCCTAAGTGGCGACGCAGCAGACCAGCCCCCCATTTGCGATCCCACTGGTAGATCAGCAGGGCAACACGTCACAGCCTTGGCTGCAATTCTTTCAAAGCCTATTCGCGCGCTCGGGCGGCTCATCGGGCGGCATTTCCGGGCAGTTGGACGGTATCACGACGGTTCCCGGTTCGACGCTATTCCGCGGGTCGTCAGCATGGACGGCGTTGGGCATCGGCGCGACATCATCCGTTTTGCAGGTCTCGGGCGGATTTCCCGCATGGGGCTTTCTTAGCGGTGCGAATTTCCCAGTTCAGGCGGCAAACAATATCTTCGCGGGGCCGACTTCCGGCGGGTCGGTCGTCCCCGCCTTTCGCACGCTGGTTCCCGCGGACCTCACTAGTCTCGCGGGCCAATATCCCGGCGTCACGATAAACACCAATGCACTTGCGGGCAACATTGGCGAGTATATAAGTGCAACGGTCACGAGCGGAGCGCCGGTCGCGCTAACGACAACGGTCATCGCGAATGTGACCTCGATCACGCTGAACCCCGGAGATTGGGACGTATGGGCAAACATAGGCGTCAGCGTCGCCCCGACCTCGGCAAAAGCATGGATCAGCACCTTGTCGGCGACGGACCCAGGATCGCCGAACTCGGGAGCATATCTGAGCGGGGCGAGCTTCCCGCTGGCGGGGCCAATCGGAACGATCCGCTTGCTATTGTCAGCCCCGACGACCGTTTACCTCTCGATCAACGCGACGTTCGCCGGGGGGTTAAGCGCCTTCGGGTTCCTAGGGGCGCGACGCACGCACTAGCGCGGACGTTCGACGCCTTTGAACTCGATGTAATTTTCAATGCACCTGATGTGTTCCCCGCGATCACGACAACGGGGATCGAGCGGATTTCGACCGCGAACCTGCTTTCCGATCCTCGCAACGTCGGGATGATTATCGAGGGCGGGGCCTTCATGTTCACGCAAATCGAGCCGGGGATTTACGAGACGAATTGCAGCTTTCTGACGGAATATCGCGGGGCCTACGCCAAGAGCGCGATCAAGCAGGCGATTGCATGGATGTTCACGCACTCGGATGCGGTGACGCTGTTTTGTCGCATTCCGCTTTGCAATGCGGCGGCGCTTATCGCGGTGAAGCTGGTCGGAGGTCGGAACATCGCGAACCGCCCCGGCGCATGGCCGAAGGACGGAGAGGTCTACGGCGCGAGCATTTATCAGTTGACGCTGGATGAATGGTTCAAGGCGGGGCGTTCGTCGGTTCTAGGACTGACTGTGATGGCGGATTTAGAAAGCGCGCGAAAATCGATGCTCGGGGAAGCGGACGATTTGATCAACGGCATGGCGACGCCTTCTCTCGCGCGGCATGTCGGGTTTGCGTTCGAGATGATTTTCGCGGGCCAGTTCGACAAGGGAGTGCTTTGGTTTAACCATTACGCGAAGATGGCGCTTTGGCCGCCGATGGGCTTGATTGCGCGCGAGCCCGCGATGATCGTCGCGTTTGGGGTGCTGTTGCAGATCACGGGCGATAGCTTCAAGGCGATCAAGGCGTCATGAGCGCGCCCTTCGTCATTTTTGCATTGCCTCGCTCGCGAACATTTTGGCTATCACAATTCCTATCCTACAACGGCTGGCATTGCGGTCACGAAGAAATCCGCCGCATGCGCTCGCTTGACGATGTGAAGTCGTGGCTTTCGCAACCGAACACGGGAACTGCGGAAACAACCGCCGCGCCTTTTTGGAGATTACTTCAAGACTATGCGCCGGATGCGCGCATTCTCGTCGTGCGGCGCCCGGTTCGCGAGGTCCTGAAAAGTCTCGCGGTATGCGGCCTTGAGCATCCTCGTGTTCGCGATGAAATGAAACGGCTTGACCACAAGCTAGATCAGATCGAAGTCCGCGCGAACAATTGCTTAACGGTTCGCTACGATAGTTTGAACGATCCGAGCGTTGCGCGCGTGATTTTCGAGCATTGCTTGCCCTGTCGCTTCGATCCGAGTTGGCATTCGCTAATGCAGGAATGCAACCTGCAAGTGCCGATGTCGCAGCAAATCCGCTACGTGAACGCGCATCGCCCGCAGATCGAGAAACTGGCGAAACTGGCGGCGCACGCGAGCAGAGCGCAACTCGCGCGCAAATCAGTCAAAACGCCGGACGGCTTTACGATCCAGGCGGAAAGTTTCGACAGCTTTTATCGCGATGGCAAGGCGCTCATGGAAGCGCACGTCGTCGCGATAGGCGAGGCCCCCGATAGCCATCTTCTGAAAAACATCGCGCTCATGCGCCAAGTGGACTATGAAGGCCGGATGGTCATGCTTACCGCTCGGTCGAACGGGCGCATGTTCGGTTATCTCATGACGATCCTGGCGCCCAGCTTCGAAAGCCCAGATTTGCGCAGCGCGATCCAGCTTACGCACTTCGCTTCGCCGGATGCGCCGGGGCTTGGGATGACAATGCAGCGCATGGCGGTTTCGCATCTTAAGGCCGAAGGGCGAGACGAGGTTTTCTTTCGCGCGGGACCCCGTGGGGATGGCCCACGCATGGCGAGCGTCTACAAGCGCCTTGGCGCGGTTCCTGACGGCGAACTATTCCGGCTGAATTTGAGGGCGCACTGATGGGGATCGCAGCGGCAATCATCGGAGGAGCCGCTCTAACGGGCGTCGCGGCGCTCGGGGGGTCCATGATCCAATCCAACGCCGCACAGAAAGCCTCAAGCCAGCAAGCGGCCACTGCGAACAAGGCGCTCGGCATTCAGCAGCAGCAATTCGCGACAGGACAAGCCGCGGTGCAGCCGTTCATTACGGCGGGGTCGAGCGTGCTCCCGACCCTGACGAGCCTGCAAAACCCCGGGACAGCGGCGTCGACGCTGCAAAACCTTCCTGGATTTCAGTTCGCCTCGCAATGGGGAACGAAAGCGACGCAAAACGCGCTCGCGGCGCAGGGGCTCGGGGGTTCTACAGGGCCCCTCGCCTCGGGCATTTCGCAGTTCAATAACGGGCTCGCGAGCCAGAATTATGCGCAATACATCAACCAGTTGCAAACCACTGCGGGGCTCGGATCGGCGTCCGCGTCCTCGCTTTTGTCCGGAGCAAATCAGGCGGGCGCAATTCAGGGCGGTACGTTGCAAAACCTTGGCAACGCGCAGGCGGCGGGAACGCTGGGGAGCGCGAGCGCGATTTCGAACGGTCTCAATAGCGCGGCGGGGGGCATCGGCAATTCGCTATTGCTAAGTTCCCTTTTGGGCGGAGGGGGCGGTTCCACGGGAACTTCGGTTTACGGCAGCGGCGCGGCGCCCTATGGTCAAAACCCCGCATGGTTCACGGGGTCGTCCTGATGCCGAACGCGATAGAAGACGAGGTTTTAATTGCCGATCTTTTCAGATCGCTCAAAACTGCGCGAGAATTTTTGCCACAAACTGAAATTGCGGGATATCTTCTCAAAAAGATAGACGATGTAATTGCGAAAACCGATTTGGCGCGAAAGAGGAAAAAAGTGAGCGATGCCTTGGCAATGAACCCGCTTCCAAAAGATATGGGGCTAGGACGTGAGGAATTTCGCGTTCGGTTAGCCGATCTTATGGGAGAGTTTCTGGGCCACAAAGTAGACTCAGTCACTTTGGCCGAGGAATTAGATGCGGCGCGTCGGCGATTTTACGTCGTGCCAGTCGAAACAGTGTCGTAACCCTGATGCCTAACGCCTTCGCAGAGCCTCTAGGAGGACCGCCAGCACCAGATGCGGGGCCAGCGGGAGCGGTACAGCCTCAAGGCAACGGGCTGGCGTCAGCGCCCGGCCCTAGCGCGCCCAACGCCATGCAAGGGCAGCAGGGTCCGCCACCGCCGTCGCATCAGCAGGTCGTCGTGGGATTGCGGCATATGCACGCGATCGAGGTGGAATTGACCGGGCTTCTCAGCGACCCGGATTGCGGCAAGACGGATATTCGATCGAAAATCATCGATGGCGCAACGGGACTTGTGGCGAAGGGCATCTTGACTGCGGCGCAGGCGGTGACGCAGCTCGGCCAAGTCCCCGATCGCCCGTTCGATCAGAGGCAATGGCTTGAGCAGCACTTTATGCAGACGGTGCAGGCCCAGACCGCGCTTCTCGCGCACCATCAGCAGGGCTTTGTCGATCAGCAGCCCGACGCGACGCCGCCTAACCCTGACCAGCATCAGGCGATGGTCGGAGCGCTCACGCAGCATTATCAAGGAGCGCAGTAATGGTCCCGTTCGGCAGATACCACGCTGGCCAGTTGAAGCAATATCGGCTTCGAGAACCAACTCAATATCGGGCCGGTCACTATGGTCTGTTAGTGAGATTAATTCGAGCCTCACCACTGCGCGTCCCGCTTCGGCGCGCACTCTTGGGACTGTCTGCGGGTTTAATTGGTATTGCGGGTAAGTTTTGGGACGATAATCGGGAGATATAAATAATGGGCGTTGCCGCACTTTACCCGCACGCGAACCCGCCGCCGCAACAGCCAAGCCCGTGGCAGATCATTCCCGCGCTGCAAAGCATGCAACAGTTTCAGGCCCGGCGGGCGGTCGGCAATGCGTTTCAGCAGGGTGTGCGCCCTGATGGAACCTATGATCCTAGCGTCACCCTCAACGCGATCGGCGCCGACCCCAGCGCGGCGCTTGCGGCCCCGGAAGGCATCACGACGGCGCTTCAGGCGCGGCAGCAGAATATTCAAAACTCGACCGCAGCGCTGGAATATGGCGTCAAGAGTTACGGTGCGCTCGCCGCTCCGATGGCGGCACTTAATCAAAAACCCAACCTAACTATGGAAGACGCCTATAATCTAGCTGGGTTTCTTTCAAGGCTTCCCGGAGCTAACGCATCGGTCATCAACGGCTGGCTTGCAGGCGTAAACGCCGGCAATGTGAAAGACAAGATTGCTCAATTGACGACTTATGGCATGGGGCCAGCGGCTGCTGCGGGGCAACAGCCGGGTCAAGTCGGAGCGAACAATCAGCCGACGGTCACGACGGCGGGCAAAGCGGCATTCACCGGGCCGGGCGGCGCCGCACCGGGCCAAAATCTCACGACGCAGCCGCCGCCGCAGGCGGCCGCCGATCAGGCGGAATACATCGCCGATCAGAGCAAAAGCCCGGCGATCATGGCCGGCATTCGACCGCTGCAACAGGCCCTCCCGCTGGTCCGACAACTCAACGATCCGAATTTCGGGCCGCTATCGAAAGGATGGACAGAAGCCAAGGCCGCCTTATCGCAACTCGGCATCATCGATCCTAATACGAGCGATACGGCAGTGAGGCAGGAACTCGGCAAATATCTGTTGCAATATTCCGCCAATGTGAAGGCTGCAGGGCGTTCCGATGAAGGCCTCGCGGCGGCGGTAGGATCAAACCCGAGCGCGGACACAATGACGAAGCCCGCCGTTATCGCGACGCTGACGAATCAAGTCGCGCGCGATCGCATGGACGCGGCTTTGCCGATGGCGGCGCCGGGGTTCCAAGGCTATCAAAAGTTCAAAACCGGCTATTACGCCGGTATGGATCCGGATGCCTTTAAATTCGACCTGATGACCCCGCAAGAGCAAAAGGCGAAACTCGCATC
>Ga0209698_10000230_pt1 | contig 60396 bp, 59 predicted proteins | sample LitLauG_LLR_2012_FD_187203 | JGI IMG/M metagenome (GOLD analysis project Ga0209698, IMG submission 187203) | Freshwater sediment microbial communities from Pennsylvania, USA - Little Laurel Run_MetaG_LLR_2012 (SPAdes) (version 2) | ecosystem: Environmental > Aquatic > Freshwater > Creek >... | reverse complement strand
CATGGTGCGCGACGGCACGGCCTGGAACGCGGCCCTTCATGTCAAAACTTCTTGACTCCAGACACGGTTGCTCTCCCGCTGCGCGGGCGAGGGGCGATCGCCAGATCGGCTCACCGCTGGCGCCCGCGTTCTACATCATGTTCGGGGCGCTGGCCGGCCTGGCCGCGACCGCGCTGATGATCGAGGCGCGTCCCGCGGCCGCGCCGCTCGCGCGCCTGGCGTCGGCGCGGTCGCCGCCCAGCTGACGCCGCGGTCGCGCAGCGCATCGACCTGCGTCTGCAACACCTCGCGCGTCGCCTCCAGCGCGGCAAGGCACGGCCGAAGGGAGGCCAGCAGCTGCGCGTCGCTCCCCGCGCCGGACGATTCAGGCAGGGACGGCGGCGTCGCCTTCAGGATCCGGTTGCACGTGCCCACGCAGGCGTCGCATATGTGGACCTTCGGTCCGGCGATCAGCCGGGCCATCTGGGCGTCGGTCCTGCCGCAAAACGAGCAACGAAGCGCGCGGCGCTTCAAGGCAGGAACCATGGTATCCGCTCCGTGTCAGGAATGCCTTGACACGATACGCCGGCGAAGGCACCACTCAAGGTGATCCTGACGGCCAGGGGCGGAGCGCTTGTAGCCGCGCGGATGGTTTACGTATCAATGCGTTGATACTGATCCGGCTACTGCATCGAGTCGGGGTGAAGCAGCGGCGCCGGTCCCGCCGACTGTTGCGGACCAAGCGATCGGCGCAAAAGCGGACGAGCGGGCGTGGGATGGTAGGCCGGAATTCCCGCGAATGACGCCTGACGGGACATTTTCGCAGCCCCGCGAGACCCGCTCCTGGGGACGCGTCAGCGCTGCGGCGGGTTGCGCACGCGCTGCGTGATCGACCAGTAGTGGCCTTCCGGGTCGAGCGCGCCATAGGAGCGGTCGGCCCAGTACTCCTCGCCGTAGTCGTGCGTCTCCGGCTCATGCACGATGCGTGCGCCGCGGGCGCGCGCGTGCTTGCAGTGCGCGTCGGCGTCGTCGGCGTAGAACATGATGGACTGGGTGTTGGCTCCCTCCAGAGAGCGCGGGCTGCGCATCGAGCGCTTCCAGGTGCGCTGGGCCGCGGCGTCCTCCTGGGCGATCATCACCAGGCCCTCGCCGTAGGTGAGCTCGCTGTGCTCGATGCGGCCGCCCTCGCCCTCGACCTTGATCCGCACCTGGAACCCGAAGGCGTCGCACAGCCAGTCGATGGCCGCCGCCGCGTCCTGGTAGAAGACCGCGCTGCTGAAGCGCGGCCAATCGCTCGGGCTGGGGTTCACCGGGCCTCCCGTCGATCCGATCGTCGCGGGCACAGCATACCGGCCTGCGGGCGCGCGAGCGCTCCCGCAGGCTGCGCACGCACTGGCGTGCGCGCTTTACGCGGCCGCCGGCATCCGCTGCGTGACGGCCTCGATCCAGCGCAGGATCGGCAGCCACTGCTGCAGGTCCTTCTCGACCCGGATCGGGGAAACGTCCCACAGCGTCAGGCCGTGCGCGGCCAGGTGCACGTAATTCTGCGTGTCGCGCAGATGGCCCAGCACCGGCAGCCCCAGGCTGGTCACGAAGCGCGCCAGCTGCTCGGCCGCGCGCGTGCGCGTGTCGATGCGCATCCCCAGCAGGCCGACCTGGCTGCGCTGGCGGCTCAGGCCGTTGTCGAACAGTCCGCTCAGGAAGTCGCGCGTGGCGTTGATGTCGAACATCGACGCCTGCAGCGGCACGATCACGCAGTCGGCCGCCTGCAGGATCCCCTGCAGCTTGCGCCCCTTGACGCCGGCCGGCGCGTCGATCACCAGGTGGGTGGCGCCGTTGGGCGGACGGGCCACCCCTCTTTGATCGATGTTCCACGATCCGATGGCCGGCAGCCCTGCAGGGCGCAGCTTGAGCCACTCGGTGGCCGACTGCTGCTGGTCCAGGTCGCCGAGCATGGTGCGCCGACCCGTGTTCGCAAAGAATCCGGCCAGGTTGGCCGCGATGGTCGACTTGCCGACACCACCTTTGGGGTTCGCTACCAGAATGATGGGCATATCTTGTGGTCCTCCTGTCCCGAAGCGCGCACTATAGCCCGACCCAGAAGACTTCGGTATGACCGGCGCGCGCGACTTCGATGCGGGTGGCAAACAGGTCCGACAGCGCCTCGGCGGTCAGCACCTCGGCGCGGGGGCCGGCGCGCCACCAGCCGGCGCCCGACAGCAGCAGCACGTGGGTGGCGAAGCGGGCGGCCGCGTTGACGTCGTGCAGCACCGCGATCACGGTCTGGCGCCGGCCCGCCGCCAGCCGGTCCAGCACCATGGCCTGGTGGCCGGGATCCTGGTGCGACGTGGGCTCGTCCAGCAGCAGCAGCGGCGTGTCCTGGGCCAGCGCGGTGGCGATCGCCACCCGCTGGCGCTCGCCGCGCGACAGCCCGCGCACGTCGCGCTGGGCCAGGCCGGCGCAGTCCATCCGGGCCAGCGCCGCCAGCCCCGCATCGCGCGCGCCGCCCTCCGGGCCGAACCGGTAGCGGGCCGTCAGCACCGTCTCGAGCACGGTGGCCGAAAACGGGTCGAGCCAGCGGTCGTTCACCAGCGCCCGCAGCGCCGCCAGCTGCTGCACCCCGCAGCGGTCGACCGCATGGCCCGCGATATGGATCGTTCCAGCCTGCGCACTGCGCGCACCGGCCAGCGCGCGCAGCAGCGATGACTTGCCGGCGCCGTTGGGCCCGACCACCACCCAGCGCTCGCCGGCGGCCACCGCCAGCGACAGCCCCTGCACCAGGTCGCGCTGGCCGGCCCGCAGGCCCAGGCCCTGCATCTGGACGACGGGCTCGCTCACTGGCGCCGCAGCTGCCACAGGAACAACGGAACGCCGAACATCACCGTCAGCACGCCCACCGGCAGCTGCGCCGGAGCAGCCACCGTGCGGGCGGCCAGGTCGGCGGCGGCCAGCAGCGTGGCGCCGATCAGCACCGAGGCCGGCAGCGCCAGCCGCTGATCGTTGCCGAGCGCAAAGCGCGCCAGGTGCGGGGCGACGAAGCCGACGAAGCCGATCGCGCCGGCCAGCGCGACCGCCCAGCCGGTGGCGATCGAGGCGACGATCACCAGGCGCCGCCGTACGCGCTCGACCTCCACGCCCTGCGTGAAGGCCTGCAGATCCCCGCGCAGCATCAGGTTCAGGGCCGCGGCATCGCGCGCACCGGTCCAGGCGCAAACCACCAGCACCGCCAGGCTGAACCATGCGGCGGCCGGGTCGAGCGCGCCGCTCAGGTCACCCAGCAGCCAGAACACCATCGGGCGCAGGCGGCCGGTCGGGGCGAGCGACAGCGCCAGGCTGAGCAGCGCGGCGGCCAGAGACGCCATCATCACGCCGACCAGCAGGATCGAGCTGGCGGCCGATTCGCCCGACTGCTGTTCGGCGCCGAACAGCGCCCGCCGGGCCAGCAGGAACAGCGCCGCCAGCGCGGCCAGCGCGCCCAGCACGCCGGCGCAGTGGGTCGCGAAGGCGCCGGCACCCAGCGCGATCGCCAGCAAGGCGGCGCACGCGCCCCCGCCCGATATGCCCAGCACGTACGGATCGGCCAGCGGGTTGCGCAGCAGCGCCTGCAGCAGCGCGCCCGACAGCGCCAGCAGGCCGCCGACCGCGATCGCCGTCACGGCCCTGGGCAGCCGCAGCGCCACGATCGCCGACGGCAGTGTCGCGGCCCCGGGCGCCAGCAGCCCGTCGAGGGCGGCGCGCGCGTCCAGCGCAACGCTGCCGAGCATCAGCGAAAGCGGCAGCGACGCCGCGCAGGCGGCGGCCAACAGCCACAACAGGATCCGTGCGCGCGGCTCGTTCACATCCTCGCCTCGATGCCGCCGATCACCATGCGCGGCAGCGTGTTGTAGCCGTCGACCAGCTGGTAGTGGGCGTTGAACAGGTTCTCGACGCGCAGACGCAGCGTAACGCGGGTCCAGATCGAACGCTCGAGCGTCAGGCGCGCCAGCGTATACGGCGCCAGCTGCGTCATCGCGCTGGTGTTGATGTCGAAGTCCTGGCGTTCGCCGCTGCGCGTCAGATCGGCCCCGGCCCGCCACAGCGCCGTGCTCCAGGCCGCGTTCAGGCGCACCACGTAGCGCGCGCGGCGCACCAGGGCCTGGCCGGTGTCGGCGTTGCGCGCGTGCAGCAGTCCCAGGTCGCCGCCGAACGACCAGCGGCCGGCGCTCGCGGCGGCCTGGATCTCGGCGCCGTCGATCGAGGCCCGCCCGATGTTCTCGGGCGCCGAGGTGGCCGGGTCGAACACGATCAGCTCGTTGATGCGAGTCCGATACAGGTTCAGGCCGGCGTGGGCGCCGGTCCCGGCCCAGCGCAGGCCGAGCTCTTCGCTGCGGGCCCGCTCCGGCTTCAGGTCCGGGTTGCTGAAACCGGGAAAGTACAGGTCGTTGAAGCTGGGCGCGCGGAACGCGCTCGACCACTGCGCCACCGCGCGCCACTGCGGCGCCAGCGCCATGGCCCAGCCGGCCAGGCCGGTCGTGACGCCGCCGAAATCCGAATACTGGTCGTGGCGGGCGTTGACCTGCAGCTCCTGCGAACCGGCCTTGCCGATCGCGCCCAGCCAGAGCGAATCGACGCGCCGTTCGAACGCCGTGAACGCGGTGTTCGCAAAGCTCGGGTCGTACTGGTTGGTGCCGCCGCTCTGGTCCAGGCGCGTGGCGCCCGCCTGCAGCTGCAGCGCGTCGAGCAGGCGCACGTCGCCCTGCAGCGTCGCCTGGCGGTTGCGGCTTTCGAACTGGCCGGCTGCGAACGAAGCCGGCACGCTGACCTGGTCGACCGAATGGTCGCGCGACTGCCCGTACGTCAGCGTCACGCCCGCGTCGGCCCCGAACCGGTGCCGGGCCGAGGCGCCCCACGCATCGAAGGAAGCGTGCTCCACGTGCGCGGCGGTCGGCCCGTCGAAGATCGAGTCGAAGCTGGTGTCGCTGTGGCTGCCCCAGGTCCAGGCGGCCAGTTCGTTCGCATCGTCGCGATGCGATACCGTCAGGGTGCCGTCGACGTTGCGGGTCGGATCGGTCGCCGGGTTGGCGCCGAGGATGAAGCCCGCCGGATTGACCCGCACCTGCCCCGCATTGATCGCGGAGATCGCGTTCTGCTCGCGCCAGCCGGCGCTGGCCGTCAGCGACATGCCGGCCAGCTGCGTGTTGACCGAGCCGGAGGCCGCCCGCGTGTCGCGCTCCCCGTACTGCGCCTGCGCCTGCGCACCGGGCTGGGCCGGCGCGCGCGTGAAGATCTGGATCACGCCGCCGATCGCCGCGGAGCCGTACAGGCTCGACAGGTTGCCGCGCACGATCTCGATCCGCTCGATCCAGTCGGTCGTGATCCGCCCCAGCGCGGGCGCGCCGTCCAGCGCGCTGTTCAGCGGCACGCCGTCGATCAGCACCAGCACCTGGCTCGAGTCGGTTCCGCGCATGAAGACCGATGCCTGGCGGCCCGGCCCGCCGAGCTGCGCGTACTCGATCCCGGCCTGGCGCGCGAGCAGCTCGACCAGGTCGTCGGTCTGCGCCTTCTCGATGTCCTGCCGCGTCAGCACGGTCGTGTCCGGCACCACGTCCTCCACCGCCTGCGGCAGGCGTGCCGCAGTCACCACGACGCGGGACGAATCCGGCGCCTGCTCGGCGCCCGCCACCAACGGAATCAGAACGGCTGCGGCCGCGCACAACGCCTGGTGCGCGCGAGCGATACGGTTCGGCATGATGGTCTCCCCCAGCCGGCCCGCCGCCGGCGCCAATGGACATCGGCCGCGACGGGCGGGAGGAAGAGAGGAGCAGCGAAACGCGTGAAAGCGCCGCCGGCCTCACGCCTTCACCCCGAGGCGGTCCAACCGGAACTCCGGCGCGCCTCACGGCGCGTCCGGCGTTGCCTGCGGCCGGTCTCCGGGCTGTGAGTGGCTTCGTCGCCTTCCCGCGATGCCGAAGGGCGTCGCAGTGGCACTCGACGAAGGCGCCGCCAGCGGCGGCACTCACTTACCGTTGCGGGGGCAGCACAGGTTGCCGCGCGGTGCAGCAGACGCGTCCCTGTTTCCCGTTTCACCCCATTTGGATCCGATCGTCGGCATTGCCGGCGCGGCGGATCCGGTGCAGGGGCACCGCAGGCGGCCGCAGTGTATCAGGGCGCCCGCCGGTGCTACCATGGTTCGCATGCTGGAAGAACTGGATGCGCTCGACGCCAGGATGCGGGAGCTGGCGGCCCACGTGCGGCACCTGCGCGAGGAGAACCAGAACCTGCGCCGGCAGCTGGCGGCGTCGCAGGCCGAGCTGGGCACGCTGAACGAGCGCGTCAGCGCGGCGACGCGCCGGCTGGACTCGCTGATCGAGGAGCTGCCCGGGGAGTTGCGCGGCAACGGGCGCTGATCGAAAGGACCGCGTGACGATCGAGCAGCTCACCGTCACCATCATGGGCCGCGAATACCGCGTCGCCTGCCGCCCGCAGGAGCGCGACGAGCTGATCGCGTGCGCCCAATACGTCGACCGCAAGATGGCCAGCGTGCGCGACGGCGGCAAGGTGCTGGGGTCCGACCGGATCGCGGTGCTGGTGGCGCTGCAGCTCGCCCAGGAGCTGTTCGGCATGCGTGATGCCGACGGCATTCCGATCGCCGATCTGCGCCGGCGCCTGCGCGAGCTCAATGACCTGGCGAGCGAAATGCTGGCTCCCCAGGAAAGACTGTTTTAAACACCCATTTCACATCAACGCGAGCGCCCGGAGCGTTAGAATTGCCTCTCCCTGCGGTGTACGCGCAAAGGCCTTTTAGTTCCTTGAACCGATGCGCTATGCGCTAGGTTGTTGGGCTCGCGTCGCGGTGCGATCGGCACGCGTCTGCTGAACCTAAACGTCGCGGACAACGACCACCCTGAGCCGATGGTTCAGGACACCAGGCCGGGCGGCACGCGCGGGGTTTTATTGCTGGAACGAGGGGGCCCGATGGGCCCCCTCGTGCTCCTTGCTCGAAACGTCTTTCGCTGATCCGGCCCGGCCATGGTGGCAGCGCAATACTGGCTGATGAAATCGGAACCGGACGAATGTTCGGTCGACGCCGCTCTGGCGGCACCGCGCGCCACCGTTCCGTGGACCGGTGTGCGCAATTACCAGGCGCGCAATTTCATGCGCGACCGCATGGCGGTCGGCGACGGCGTGCTGTTCTGCCACTCGGGATGCGCGCAGCCCGGCATCGTCGGGGTGGCCGAGGTCGCCAGCGGGCCGTACACGGACCCGACCCAGTTCGAAGCGCGCAGCCCCTACTTCGATGCCGGCTCCAAGCGCGACGCGCCGCGCTGGGTGATGGTGGACGTGCACGTGCTGCGCAAGACCCGGCTGCTGACGCTGATCGATCTGCGCGCGCACCGCCAGCTCGCCGGCATGCGCGTGTTGCAGAAGGGCAACCGGCTGTCGATCACGCCGGTCACGGCCGGCGAGTGGGGCTTCATCCAGCGCCTGCTGGACGCTTGAGTTCAGTCGCCGCCGGCGCGCACGCAGCCGGACGGACCGTCCGGCACGAAACCCAGCTGGCGACGGGCGATCCGGACGAGCGCGCGCCCGGTCGCATCCGACGGCGCGATCGCCGCTTCGGCCTGCAGCAGGGCCTGCTCGCGCTGCGGGTCCAGCCGGCGGAACTCGCCGGCCGCCTCGGCCGACTGCCCGTCCGGCCCCAGCGCCATCACATGCCACAGGTAGGGCGCACCGGCCCGCAGTTCGACGCTCGCGGGAAGCTCGAAGGCTGCCGCCCGCGTGTCCGACTCGAACAGGACCGCTCCGTCGTCGTCGATCAGCCGGAACCGGTAGCTCCACGCCGCGCCCAACGGCCTCCAGCACACGCGGATCGCGTCGCGCGCGAGCTGGCTGCCGGTGGGCCCTTCGGCCTGCAGTTCCAGGGTGCCGGCGCCGCGCATCGCCGCACTGGCCTGCAGCGTGGTGCCTTCCGGCCGGATCCTCAGCGCGCGCAGCGCGGAGACCAGGTCGCGTTGCACCAGCCGGCCCGCAGCGTCGCGCACCTGCACCGAATCGCGGCGCGCGATAAACCGCCCCGGACCCCGCAGCTCGTAGATCGAACCGGCCACCGGGTAGGCCAGCACGATGCGCGCATCGCGCTCCAGCACGATCAGCGCGCCTTCCTCCACGGGGTCCGACACGTCCGGGCGCACCGTGCGGCCGTGCGCCACGATGTGCGCCGCGCCATCCGTTTCGGTCACGATCGCCACGGGTTGCGCGCGGGCCGCTTCGGCCGCGACCACGCCCGCCGCCAGCGGCAGCACGATCCAGGCCACCAGCACGCACCGTGCCGACATGTCGATTGCCTCCCGCAGGCCGCCTCGCATCCGAACCTTAATGGCCGGATCGAGGTCGGGATGTCGAATTTTGCACGGCGCCCGCCCTCAGGATTCACCCGGGCGGACGCCAGCCCGCGATCGCGACCGGCGAGTGGCCCCGCAGCGCGACCTCCCCCAGCGCACGCGCACCGGCCGGAGCGGGTGCGAGCTGCTCGAAAACCGCCATCGTCATCAACACCGGGTAGCCGAGCGACTTGGAAAGATCCTGCAGCCGTGCCGCCACGTTGACCGCATCGCCGATCGCGGTGAAGTCCTTGCGCTCCAGGCTTCCCAGGTCGCCGTACACGGCTTCGCCGAAGGAGATTCCCACCGCCAGGTCCAGCCCGGCCTGCGCTGTGCCCGGGATCGACTCGAGCAGTTGGCGGCCGCGCTGCACGATGTCGCAGGCCGCCTCGAACGCGGCCCGGCAGGGGTCGGCGTGCGGCTCGGGCGCTCCGAACAGCACCATCAACCCGTCACCGCGGAAATTGTCGATGGTCCCGCCGTGACGGTGGATATGCGGCGTGACCGCCGCGAAGTACCGGTTCAGGACCTCGAACACCTGTCCCGGCTCGGTCGCCTCGGACCAGGCGGTGAACCCTCTCAGATCGGCGAACAGGAACGCCATGCGGCGTCGACCGGTTGCGCTGCCCAGCCGCCCGGCGACGATCGCCTCGAAGACCTGCGGACTGACATAGCCGCCGAAGGTCTGCGACAGCCGCGCCCGGTCGCGCCGCGCCGACCTCACCTCCAGCGACGTTCGCACCGACACCGCGACCACCCCGCACCACAGCGGAGCGGCGATTCCCAGGCGCCAGCCCGCCGCATGCAGCCCGGTCGCCAGCGACAGGCCAGCGGCCGCCGCCAGCGCCAGCGCGGCCCATCGCCATCCGATCGGCCGCACCCACGCGATCGACGCCAGCGCCAGCGCCGCTGCGGCGACCAGCCAGGCGGGCACGCCTCGGATCAGCCCGGCGCCGAGCACCGAGCGCAGCAACTGGGCGTGAATCACGACCGCCGGCGGCGCCGCTTTCGGATATTCCCAGGCCAGCAACGAGACCGGCTGCGCCACCCGGTCGACGTAAGGCAGCACGCTTCCGATCACCACCACCTTGCCCTCGAAGCGCTCGCGCAGCTGCGCGTCGCGCCCCGACGCACGCGCCTGCACCACGTCGATCAACGGCACGTACGTAAAGGCGGCGCCGCGCGTGTAGTCGATCCATCCCGGCCGCACCGCCTCGTCCGCGCCACCGAGCCGATGCGAAATCTCCCCGGCGAGCGTGCGCAAACCCGGCGCGGACAGGCGCGGATCGAAACGGCGCACCACGCCGTCGCGGTCGACCGGCAACTGCGCGGTCACCAGCCCGTGCTCGCCGACCGCCGCCACGAACGGGGCGAAGGGCGCTCGCAGGCGCCCGCCCGCGTCCGGCTCCAGCACGAACACCACCGGCACTCGGCGGCTGGCGCGGCTTAACGCGCGGATCAGCGCCGCGTCGGAGCCGGGTGCCAGGTGGTCGAAGGATCGGTCCGGCAGCACCAGGTCGATCGCGATCGCGCGGGCGCCCGCGCCGGACAGCGCCTCCAGCGCGTCGCCGAGCACTCCGTGAATCAGTGCGATCGGCGCGCCGGCGCGGTCCAGCGTCGCCTGGTCGATGCCGACGATCAGGATCTGGCTGTCGTCGCCGGCGCCCCGGTCGCCGCGCACCGCGCGGATCAGGCCCGCCTGCATGTCGAAAAGCCGGTCGTCCAGCGATTCGATTGCGCTGCAACCTGACAGCAGCGCAAGCGCCAGCAGCGCGGCCAGGCGCTCGAGCCGGCACCCGGCGGCCGGGAGCCGCCACGGCGGCGCACTTACCGCCAAGGCGTACTCCGGAAAGGGAGTTGCGCGAGCGGGCGTGAATTGTCGCGAGCGCTGCGCAAAGTGTTGTCAACGCCCGCGCGGGCCGGATAATCGTCGCCAACATCCGAGATCGAAGCCCAGCATCGGACCGCCAGAGCCCGGTCCCTGGAGGATTTCGTGCCGACCGTCGAGCAGAGCATTGCGGCCATCGAGGATCCCGTGGTGCGCGAACTGGCAACACTCGGCCAGATCCGCAGTTTCCCGAAGAACACCGTATTCATCAACGAGGGTGACCGCGGCGATTCGCTGTTCGTCATCATCAACGGACGGGTCAAGATCTACGTGTCGGACGCCCAGGGACGGGAGATGGTGCTGGACGTCCACGGTCCCGGCCAGTACGTGGGCGAGATGGCCCTGGACGGCAGGCCGCGCTCGGCCTCGGTGGTGACGCTGGAGGCGACCACCTGCGCGATGGTCACGCGCGAGACGCTGAAGCAGGCGATCGCCGCCCATCCCGACCTGGCGATGCGCCTGATCGAGGAGCTGATCGACCGGGCCCGGATCGCGACCGACACGATCAAGACGCTGGCGCTGATGGACGTCTACGGGCGCGTGGCGCGCCTGCTGCTGTCGCTCGCGCGCGAACGCGACGGCAAGCTGGTGGTGCCGGAACGGCTCACCCAGCAGGACATCGCGGACCGGGTCGGCGCCTCGCGCGACATGATCAGCCGCATCTTCAAGGACCTGACGACCGGCGGCTACGTGACCGTGGTCGACCGCCAGATCACGCTGAACCGGCGCCCGCCGGCGCGGTGGTGAGGCGTGCGCCGTGTTGCGCGATCCCCATGAACGCGAGTCTGGCCGCTGTCAACGTTGAAGCCGATTGCGAGCGCGTGCTTCGCAGCCTGCCCCTCTGGTTCGGGCAGGAGGATTCGGTGGTCCGGTACGTTCAGGACACTTCGCGCCTGCCGACCTTGATCACGACCGCGGGCGACGCGATCAACGGGTTCGTCACGCTTCGCCAGCACTTCCCGCAGTCCTACGAGATCAGCTGCATCGCGGTGCACGCGCACAGCCGCGGCAAGGGCTGTGGGCGTGCGCTGCTGCAGGGCGCCGCCGATTGGGCCAGCGCGCGCGGCGGCCGGTTCCTCCAGGTCAAGACGCTGGCTCCCACCCATCCGAGCCCCGAGTACGCGCAAACGAGAGGCTTCTACGAGCGAATTGGCTTTGTTCCGCTTGAAATATTCCCGACGCTCTGGAGCGCTCAGCATCCCTGCCTGCAAATGATCAAGTGGTTGCCCAAGAATGAATAGAGACGACCATGACGCACCGCCGCGCCGGCGCAGTGGTGAGGCCGCCCCAACAACCGATTGCCCTTGCCTTTGCGTGCGGGTACCGTTCGCAAAATCTTCAAACCTGAGGACACCCGATGAGGGCCTTTGCCCGCATGCTGACCGGTGCAGCCTTCGTTTTGGGCGTGGCCGGATGCGCGACTCACTCCATCAGTCCGGAACAGGCGGCGAGATTCAAACGCGTGGGCGTGATTTCACTGGCGGCATACGAATTCGATCGACAATATGTCGGCGTGATGGTCTTCGGCAATGAACGCGAGGTCAAGGATATCTCGGCGTGGGACGTCGATGCAGCCTACGAGGAACAGATTGCGGTTGCCGTCGAGAGCATATCCAGCGCGAAGGCGGTCCGTGCACCGTATGCAAAGGCCGAGTTCGCCCACCTGAATGACCTGAGCGGCCCGGTCGATCATCCGCTCTTCTGGGATCCAAAACTGGGAAGCGGTGCACGCAATCGCGAAAGCCCATTGCGAAGCGAACACCCTGGACGCGATCATCTTCGTGACGAGGGAGCGCGGAGTAGATTTCATCGGCGGCTCCAATCAAAGGGTCGATGGCGCCGGGATATATTCGCGCGGCAGGATCAACAAGCTCTACCTCCTGGCCCGGATGGATCTGTTCGATTGTGGGATCGCGAAACCTTTGATTCTGCGCCACCTGTTCGTCTCCTCCGGTACCCGCTCCGAGAGGAAGCGTCCCACGCTGGACCTGCCGGAGAATCTCGCTCGAAAACCGGTCTCGCAATGGACGGCCGAGGACGAAGAACGCCTCCGCAAAGAGTTGATCGCACTGCCGGATCGCGGCTGGCCGGAATCGCTCAAGGATTTTTTCCCGGCGCCCAAATGAGCTGTAGCGCGCAATGCCGCGGCGATGACGACCGACAGTGAGCGGCTGGCCTGCGCAGCATCCTTGCCTGCAGATGGTCAAGTGCCTGTAAGAGAAGACGCGAGGTTCATCGGTTGACGCTATCGACCTGGACTCCCGCCGGTGAGCCTGCGTTTCTCTTCCGCCGTCATGAAGAGCAGTCTGATCGGGAAGCTGACCGTCGTTGGCCGACCACCGCGCATCGGTGGATCGAAGCGCCACTGGCGAACCGCATCGAGGCCTGCGGCCACGAAGAGCCGGTCGGCAGAGCCGGTGATGACGCTCGCGTCCGCGATGCCTACCTCATTGACCGATACTCGCAATATGATGTTGCCAACCAGGTTCCTTTCGTACAGTTCCGGTGGGTAGATCGGCATCACGATCTTCTTTGCATTCAAAGGCGTATCCAACGCGTCGAGTTCATCACCGCGATATCGACGACCGATCAACCGGGCGAACGCTGCATTGGCCTGATCCGCCGGCACCTCCGGGCCCTCCCGGCCAAACATGGTCTTCGAGTAAGGCGTCGACGCAGGCGCCAAGCCGATCTCATACGTCGAATGAACGGCGCAGGAGGCGCAGAAGAGAAGACTCGCGAGGACTGCGAGGGCACGCGCCGGCCGCGCGGGCAAACGCATGCGTACCCGCCCGAAATCAACGCGCCCGCGCATCGAGCCCACCCATGACATTGGAGCGATCGGTATCAGCGCACTGGATCGTGGCTCAAGCGGACGGACGAGTGCGATCGCCGTTTTGCGTTACTGATTGCGTCTTACTCCCTGAAGACCGAGCAGTCGACCTTGTGTCGGAATCACCGAGCGCCGGGGCGGCGCGTACCGTTCAGAATCCTGAAACCCAAGGACACCTTCGGTAAGACAACCATGACGACCGACAGCGAGCGCCTGGCCGAAGCCGATAGCTGCCACGACGACGATGTGGCACGTGGCGCGGAGTTGCTGCGCTCGATCGATCCGGCGACGCTGGTCGACGGCGAGGCGTCGACGTACGCCTTCCTGCTCAATCACGTGCTGGGCGAACGGCTCGGTTGCTGGGACGAGGCGCTGAAGCGCCAGCGCCGCGCGCTGGAGCGGCCCGATCCGAAACCCGTGATGTGGCGTCACCTCGGGGCGGCCGCCTGCGCAGCCGGCGATGGGGCCAGCTTGCGGCAGGCCGCATCGGCCTACGCGGCGGCCAGCCAGGCGGATGAGGCGCGCGTCCACGAAGTGCTTCAATTGAACGCGGCGATGTACCAGGTGCCGGCCAGTCCCGCCGCCGAGGCTGCGGCGCGCACGCTGGAAACGATCGCGCCGATGACGCAAATCGCGTGGCAGTCGGCGTCGCCACTGGACGGCGCGGTGGCCGCTGCCCTGAACAATGTTGCCAGCGGCCTGCAGGATCGGCCGCTGCCCGACCTGCGCCACCCCGCCCTGCGCATGGCCATGGAGCAATGCGCGGAGCTCGCGCACCGCTTCTGGCAACGCACCGGCAACTGGGTCCATCTGGAGCGCGCGCTCTACCTGCGGGCGATGGTCGGCAATGCGCTGGGCGACGCGCCAGCGGCGCGCCGCCTCGCGCTGGAAGCCCTGGCGGTTCTCGACACCAACGACGCGGAGCGCGCGCAAGACGTGGACCGCGCCTTCATCGAGCTGGAACGCGCTCATGCCTGCGGCCGGCTCGGCTTGAGCGACGAGGCCGCGGCGGCAAACCGGAATGCGCAGGCCATTTCCGGTGCGTTCGACGATTCCTCCCTGAGCAGCTGGTACGGTTCCAGGCGCGCCCGGCTGGCCACGCTGCCTGCCTGATGCGGCAAGGGGACACGATCAATGTCTTCCGATCAAGCGACTACAGGGGCAGGCCCTCCAACGGCGAACGACGAAGGCCGCACCCTCAGGGATTATCTTCCCGCCGATTCGATGCCGGACGGACCGAAGGGCATAGGTGGCTGGTTGATCCTGCAGGCGCTGGGATTGATTCTTACGCCGTTCGTGATCGGTTACCAGCTCTATCGCGGTCTGCCGCTGCTGGCGCCCGAAACCTGGAATTCCCTGACCAACTCCAGTTCGCCCGCTTACCACCCACTGTGGGCTCCATTCATCCTGATCGAGCTGGCAGCCAACCTGGCGCTGCTTGCGTATACGCTTGGGCTGATCTGGCTCTTCTTCAAGAAGTCGAAACGCGTTCCGACTCTCTTCATAGCCTGGTTACTGCTGCTGATCGGAGTGCAGCTCGTGGACTTTCTGCTCGCCGGCCGGATTCCGGCGATCGCGAGCTCTGACACATTCAATCGGGAATCCATTCGGGATCTGATCCGTTCTCTTGTGCACGCGGCGATCTGGATTCCCTATTGGATCAGATCCAGGCGCGTCAGGAATACATTCACCGAGCCCGTTTGATGCGGAGGGAAACGAATGTCCACGCTCATCGAAATCCCCCCGCTGGCTGAGGGCACCACCGCTTTCCAACCGGAAGGGCCGCCGCTGCCCGAGGACGCCACGCCCGAGCAGAAGGATCTTCACTGGTACACGTACGTGTACCAGGGCGACCGGATGCCGCAGCTCACCTGGCGCGCCATCGCCATGGGCGGGCTGCTCGGCATGCTGATGTCGGTGTCCAACCTGTACACGACCGTGAAAGTGGGCTGGTCGTTCGGCGTCGCGATCACGTCGTGCGTGCTGTCGTTCGTGATCTGGAACAGCCTGCGCGCGCTCGCCGGCGGACGGCTGACGTCGATGTCGATCCTCGAGAACAACTGCATGCAGTCCACGGCCTCGGCCGCCGGCGCGTCGACCGGCACCACCATCGCGACGAGCTTCGGCGCCCTGCTGATCCTCGATCCGCAACACCGGCACCTCGCCTGGCCGGTGGTGGCCGCCTTCACGCTCGCGACCGGCGCGCTGGGCGTGTTCCTGGCCGTGCCCATCAAGCGGCAGCTGATCAACCAGGAGCAGCTGCCTTTCCCGTCGGGCATCGCGGCCGCCACGACGTTGAAGAGCCTTTACAGCCGCGACCTCCAGACCCTGCGCAAGGCGTATTCGCTGGTGGCCGCGATGGTGGTCGGTGCCGTGGTCGGCGTGCTGAACACCGCGGAGGACCAGTTCGTCGCGCTCGGCCGCTTCTTCTCCTGGATGAAGGACAGGCTCTTCGACGTCCATCTGCCCGACCTGATTCCGGAAAGCGGCTTTCGCCTGCTGGCCGGCAAGCCGATGGTCGCGTTCGGCTTCGAGCCGAGCGCCCTGCTGATCGCCGCCGGCATGATCGTCGGACTGCGGGTTTCGCTTTCGATGCTGGCGTCGGCGGCCGCGCTGTATTTCTTCGTCGCACCCTGGCTGCAGTCCATCGACGCCGCCAACGCGGGCGTGGCGGGCTACATCGCGTCGATCCCGACGGCCGGGGGCGGTGCGCTGTTCCACCCGGTGCGCTGGTCGCTGTGGGGCGGCGTGTCGACGCTGGTGTTCGCGAGCTTCGCATCGCTCGCCCTGGAGTGGCGCACCATCGGGCGGTCGTTCCGCCTGCTGCGACGCAGCGCGGCAGGCTCGTTCGATGCCGACACCGAGGCCAAAATGGCGGCGATCGAAGTGCCGAACCGCTGGTTCGTGCTCGGCATCGTGCCGATCTCCCTCGCACTGATCGCGGTGCAGATCATCGCCTTCCAGATCCAATGGTGGGCGGGGCTGATCGCAGTCGGGATGTCGCTGGTGCTGGCGCTGGTTGCCTGCCGCACCACGGGCGAAACCGACATCACGCCGGTCGGTCCGATGGGCAAGCTGATGCAGCTGCTGTTCGCCGTCGTCTCGCCGGGCAACGTCACGCACAACCTGGTGTCGGCGGGGGCAGGTGCCAACAGCGCGGCGTCCGCGGCCGACCTGCTCACCGACCTGAAAAGCGGCTATCTGCTCGGCGCCAATCCGAGGAAGCAGTTCCTGGCCCAGTTCGTCGGGCTGTTTTTCGGCACGCTGGCGATCGTTCCCGCCTGGTACCTGATGATCCCGAACGTGGCTGCGCTGGAGAAGTACCCGCTGCCGGCAACGCAGGTGTGGGTGGCGGTCGCCCGCGTGCTCTCCTCGGGCGTCGCCAGCCTGCCGGTCACGGCGCGCATCGCGATGCTGCTCGGGGCGCTGGCCGGAATCGCGCTGCCGGTCATGGGTAGGATCTTCCCGAAGATGCGGCCGTGGCTGCCTTCGGCAATCGGGCTGGGCCTCGGCTGGATCGTGTTCTTCAGCAACGCGCTGTCGTTCGCGATCGGCGCGGTGCTCGTCCTGCTGTGGGGCGCCGTCCACCGCAAAAGCCAGCAGACCTTCAGCGTACCGATCGCCTCGGGGCTCATCGCCGGCGAATCGCTGCTGAAGGCGATTTTGGCGATGCTTGCGACCGTGATCGGACTTGCCGGTTAGTCAGCGTGGCGGGCCTGTCGCGGTCCGGGATCGAGCGCCCTCACCCCCGGCCCCTCTCCCACTTGCGTGGGAGAGGGGCCGGGGGTGAGGGCGCTCCGTCTTCCGAGTGTCAGAGGACGCGGATCAGCGCGAAGCCGTCGTAGCCCTTCACGCCCACCGTCTGGACCGCGGTGGCGGTCACGCGCGGCTCGGCCCCAATGCGCTCGAACAGGGCGCGCGTGGCGCGCACGCGCGCATCGGCACTGGATGCGTCGGCCAGCGCGCCGGCCCGAACGACGTTGTCGACGACGATCAGGCTTCCCGGGCGGGTCAGCTTCAAGGCCCAGTCGAAGTAGTTCGGGTTGTTTTCCTTGTCGGCGTCGATGAACACCAGGTCGAACGGCCCGGCGGCCTCGGCGGCGACTTTCGGCAGCAGGTCGAGGGCGGCGCCCACGCGCACCTGCACCCGCTCGGCCAGGCCGGCCCGCTCCAGGTTGGCGCGGGCCACGGCCGCGTGCTTCGGATCGTATTCGAGCGTGATCATTTTGGCGTCGGGGTCGCGCTCCGGCAACGCCCGCCCCAGCCATATCGCGCTGTAGCCGGCGAGCGTGCCGATCTCCAGGATGCGGCGCGCGCCCACCAGCCTGGCGAGCATCTGCAGCAGGCGGGCCTGGTTCGGCGCGAGCTGGATGTCGGGCAGGCCGGCCGCCCGGCTGGCCGCGAGCGCAGCCTCCAGGATCGGGTCGGAAAGCGACAGCGCCGTCTCGAGGTAGCGATCGACGGCTTCCCAGGTGGATTCGCTCATGTCTTTTGATCTCCGAACGTGGCAGCGTACCGCTCGCGCAGCAGCTTCTTCTGCACCTTGCCCATCGCGTTGCGCGGCAGCTCGGCCAGGCACCAGATCCGCTTGGGCACCTTAAAGCCGGCGATCTGCTCCTTCAGTTTTCCGATGAGCTGCGCCGGGTCCATCGCACCCGCCCGATCGGTGACCAGGAAAGCGCACACCGCCTCTCCGAAATCCGGATGCGGCAGGCCCACCACCGCCGACTCGACCACGCCCGGCAGCGCATCCAGGTAGCCCTCGATCTCCTTCGGGTACACGTTGTAGCCGCCCGTGATGATCAGGTCCTTGAAGCGTCCGGCCAGCGTCAGGTAGCCCGCCGGCGTTCCGGGAGCTCCGAAGCAGCCCAGGTCGCCGGTACGGAAGAAGCCGTCGGGCGTGAACTCCTCGCGGGTCCTGTCGGGCTGCCTCCAGTACCCCGCGAACACGTTCGGACCGCGCACCTCGACGTGCCCCACCTCGCCCGGCGCAGCTTCCGTGCCGTCGGCGCAGGCGACCCGGATCCGTACGCCGGGCAGCGGCGGGCCGACCGTGCCGGCCACGCGATCGCGCGCCGGATCGCCGAAGTAGGGATTTGACGCCAGCATCAGCGTCTCGGACATGCCGTAGCGCTCCAGCAGCGTGTGCCCGGTGCGACTGCGGAACTGCTCGAAGGTCTCGCGCAGCAGCGGAGCCGAGCCGGAGACGAACAGGCGCACCGAGGCGCAAGCCGGGGCGCCGAACGCGGGCTCCCGCAGCAGGCGGGTGTAGTAGGTCGGCACGCCCATCATCACGGTCGAGTGCGGCAGCTCGCGCACGATCTCGCTCGCCTCGAAGCGGGGCAGGAAGATCATCGTGGCGCCGGCAAACAGCGACGCGTGGCAGGCGACGAACAGGCCGTGCACGTGAAACAGCGGCAACGCGTGCAGCAGCACGTCGCGCCCGCCCTGCTCCCGGCGCTGCCGAAAGCCCCAGTACTCGTCCAGCACGATCGCGCTGGAGGCGAGGTTGCCGTGGCTCAGGACAGCCCCCTTGCTGCGGCCGGTGGTGCCGGAGGTGTACACGATCACGGCCGGCTGGGCGGCGTCGCGGTGCACCGTCGCGAACTCCCCGCTGAAGTCCGCCGCCGCCCGGATCAGCGTGCCTTGCCCGTTCGGATCCAGCGAGAAGCAGGCGGCCCCGGGCGCCAGCGCCCCGATCATCGCCTGGCGCGCGGGGGCCGAAACGACCACGGCAGGCTGCGCGTCGTCCAGGAAGTGACGCAGCTCGGCTTCCTGGTACGCCACGTTCAGCGGCACGTACACCAGGCCGCTGCGCAGCGTCGCCAGGTACAGCATCAGGGCTTCGGGCGACTTGTCGACCTGCGCCACCAGGCGCGATCCGGGCGCGAGCCCCAGCCCGGCCAGCGCCTGCGCGATGCGCCCGGCACCGTGGTGCACCTGCTGCCAGGACAGGTCCGGCGCCCCGGGCACGCGCAGGCAGGCCGACGAGCGGTCCGCCGGCATGCGCTGCTCGATCAGCTCATAGAGATTGGCGTTGGACATCGCCGCCTCAGGCTCCGGCCGCAGGCTGCACCGGGGCCCGGGCCGCCCGCCTCAGGAACAGCGTCATCAGCGCGAGTCCGACCACGATCATCGGCAGCGACAGCCATTGCCCCATCGACAGGTGCCACTTGAGCAACCCGAGATACTCGTCCGGTTCGCGCCCGAACTCGACGATGAAGCGCAGCGTGCCGTAGCCGATCAGGAACAGGCACCCGGCCGTTCCCGCAACGCGCGGGCGGCGCGTGTACAGCCACAGGATCACGAACAGCACCACCCCCTCCAGCGCGAACTCGTACAGCTGCGACGGGTGGCGCGGAATACCGTCGTGCGCCTGCGGAAACACCATGGCCCACGGCCACACGTTCGGGTCGGCCGGCCGCCCCCACAACTCGCCGTTGATGAAATTGCCCAACCGCCCGGCGGCCAGGCCGAGCGGCAGCAGCGGCACCACGAAGTCCGCCACCGTCAGGAAGGATTTGCCGCGCGCGCGCGCGAACAGCCACATCACCACGATCACCCCGATGATGCCGCCGTGCGAGGCCATGCCGCCGTGCCAGAGCTTGAAAATCTCCAGCGGCTCCTTCAGGTAGTCGCCCGGCTTGTACAGCAGCACGTAGCCGAGCCGACCGCCGACGATCACGCCGAACACGCCCCAGAACAGCAGGTCGTCGACGTCCTGCACGCTCACGCCGCGCCAGCCGTCCCGGGCGCGCAGGCGTCCCAGCACGGAGAAGATGATGAAGCCGACCAGGTACATCAGGCCGTACCAGCGTACGGCCAAAGGCCCCAGGTGGAAGGCGATCGGGTCGAAATTGGGGTGGACCAGCATGTTGGGCGGGACCCTTCTAGAATTCCCCGGATTGTAAGGACTCGAGATGCCTAACAACGACCGCTCCAGCAACGTCACCCAGGGCGTGGCCCGCTCCGCCAACCGCGCGATGTATTTCGCGATGGGTTACTGCGACCGGGATTTCGAACGCCCCATGATCGGCGTGGCCAACGCGCATTCCACGATCACGCCTTGCAATTCCGGGCTGCAGCGGCTGGCCGACGCCGCCGTCGCCGAGATCGCGCGCTGCGAGGCGAATTCGCAGATCTTCGGAGTGCCGACCGTATCGGACGGGATCGGCATGGGCACCGAGGGGATGAAATATTCACTGGTGTCGCGCGAGGTGATCGCCGATGGCATCGAGACCTGCGTGAACGGCCAGTGGATGGACGGACTGATCGCGATCGGCGGTTGCGACAAGAACATGCCGGGCGCGATGATGGCGATCGCCCGCTGCAATGTGCCGGCGGTGTTCGTCTACGGCGGCACCGTGAAGCCCGGCCATTACAAGGGGAAGGATCTGACCATCGTGTCGGCTTTCGAGGCGGTCGGCGAGTTCACCGCGGGGCGCCTGAGCGAGGAGGATTTCAAGCAGATCGAGCGGCGCTGCATCCCGGGGTCGGGATCCTGCGGCGGCATGTACACGGCCAACACGATGAGCTCCTCGTTCGAGGCGCTCGGAATGAGCCTGCCGTACTCGTCGACGATGGCCAACCCGGACCCCGAGAAGGTCGACAGCACGGCGGAGTCGGCGCGGGTGCTGGTGGCCGCGGTGAAGCAGGGGCTGAAGCCGCGCGACATCATCACGCGCGAATCGATCGAAAACGCGGTGAGCGTGGTGATGGCGGTGGGCGGATCGACCAACGCGGTGCTGCATTACCTGGCCATCGCCGATGCGGCGCGCGTGCCGTGGACGATCGACGACTTCGAGCGGATCCGGCGGCGCGTGCCGGTGCTGTGCGACCTGAAACCGTCGGGGCGCTACGTCGCCACCGATCTGCACCGTGCCGGCGGCATCCCGCAGGTGATGAAGATCCTGCTGGCCAACGGCCTGCTGCATGGCCGATGCATCACGATCACGGGCCGCACGGTCGAACAGGAGCTGGACCGGGTGCCGGCGCAGCCACGCCCCGACCAGGACGTGATCCGCCCGATCACCGACCCGATGTACCGGCAGGGGCACCTGGCGATCCTGAAAGGCAACCTGGCTCCCGAGGGCTGCGTGGCCAAGGTCACCGGGCTGAAGAAGAGGTCGATCACCGGGCCGGCGCGCGTGTTCGATTCGGAAGACGATTCGATGCAGGCGATCCTGGGCGACCGGATCCGCCCGGGCGACGTGATCGTGATCCGCTACGAAGGCCCGAAAGGCGGACCGGGGATGCGCGAGATGCTGTCGCCCACCTCGGCGCTGATCGGCAAGGGGCTGGGCGAGAGCGTCGGGCTGATCACGGACGGGCGCTTCTCGGGCGGCACCTGGGGCATGGTGGTGGGCCACGTGGCGCCGGAGGCCTACGCGGGCGGGCTGCTGGCGCTGGTACACGAAGGCGATTCGATCACGATCGACGCCGACCGGCTGCTGCTGCAGCTGAACGTGTCCGAGGCGGAGCTGGCGCGCCGGTGCGCGGCGTGGTCCAGGCCCGCGCCGCGGTATACGCGCGGGGTGCTGGCGAAGTTTGCGCGGCTGGTTTCGAGCGCGAGTATCGGAGCGATTACGGACCGGGAGTACCTGGGCGACTAGCGCAGCGCCCTCTCCCCCTCCCCTTTCCCTTTCCCACTGCGCGGGCGAGGGGCGATCGGCTTGCTCCGTTCGCCCGGTCCGCCTCGGCCCAGCCGGTGTTCGCCAGCAGGTGCTCGCGCGCGGCGTCGCGGAAATTGTCACCGAGCGCCGGGTCGTCGACCGCCTTGGCCACGACCATCGCGCCCACGCACATCGCAACCAGCGCCAGCGCGCGCTGGCGGGCCTCGGGCTCGCTCAAATTGGAAGAAAAGATGTCGACCATTTTGCCCAGGACCTGGCGGAAAGCCGCTTTCACCGCCTTGCCGCCGCGCGCCACGTCCGAGGGCACGGCCACCAGCGGGCAGGAGCCTTCGCGATCCTGCAGGTGCTCGCGGGACAGGTAGGCGTTCACGATCATGCGCGCCAGCGCCGGTCCACGGGCGCAGGGATCCACGTGCTGGCGCTGCCAGCGCTCTGGCGCCTGCGTGCAAAGAAACTGGCGCACCGCGTGCGCGTACAACTGTTCCTTGGTGCTGAAGTGCTTGTAGAAGCCACCGCGGGTCAGGCCGGCGTGCTGCATGATCTCGTCGATCGTGACTTCGGTGAAGCCCTTGCGGTTGAACAGCCTGCGCGCGCTCTCGACGATGCGCTCCCGGGTCCGCCGCTTGTGTTCGAGCGAATAAGGCATCGGTGCCACCCCTGAGAAGACGCGCCTTTATATAACAGCCGGCAAAAGATGTTCTTGAACATCTCCTGATTTTCGCAACAATCCCGGTTTCACCCCGGCGGCCGGTCGAACGTGAAGATCAGCGCGATCGCGGTAATTGCACTCGCGAGCCTCTTTGGGCTGGTGCTCGTCTCCTACGTCGTGGAGGCGCTGCGCCCCCGTCCGAAGCGGCCCGATCGGCTTGTCTGGGGCCCAGGCATCGAGATCCAGTACGCGGACCTGGGCGGCATCAGGGCCCGGTACATCAAGACCGGATCCGGCCCGAACCTGGTGCTGCTGCACACGCTGCGCACGCAGCTCGACATCTTCCAGAAGGTGCTGCCCGAGCTGGCCCGGTATTTCACCGTGTACGCCTACGACTACCCGGGGCACGGCTGGTCGGACCTGCCGCGTGTCGACTACGCGCCGGAGGACTTCTACCGCTGGACCGGCGCGTTCCTCGAAGCGCTCGGTATCGAGCGGGCAACGCTCGCCGGCATCTCGATCGGCGGCACGATCGCGCTCGTTCTGGCGGCGCGCGCAAATCCCCGGGTGCAACGCGTGGTCTCGATCAACCCATACGACTACTGGCCGACCGGCGGCATCCGGAAGAGCTCGCTGATGGCTCGCCTGATCCTGGGACCGGCCGGAGTACCGGTCCTGGGCGCAACGCTGATGCGCCTGCGGATGCGTTTCGTCTCCGACCGGATCATGGACGGTGGAGTGGCGTCCGCCAGCGCCCTGCCGCCCGAGCTGAACAGAGAGCTCTACGACACGGGTGCGCGGCCCGGCCACTATCAAGGGTTCCTGAGCCTGCTCGCCCACGAGTTCCGCTGGCCCGAGGCGCGCGACGAATACCCGCGCATCAAGGTACCGACGCTGCTCGTGTATGGCGACCGGGATTGGGCGCCGGAGGCGGCGCGCGCGCACGACCGCGCGCTGGTCCCCGGCGCCAACACGACGACGGTCCGCGACGGCGGCCACTTTCTCTCGCTGGACCGCCCCGAAGAGCTGACCAGCCTGATCCTGCGCTTCATCCCGAGGTGATCGCGATGGAAACCACCGGCAACCAGGTGCACTTCTTCATCAGCTTCGCGGTCGCGTTGCTCGCCTTCACCCTGACCGCCCGTTGGTACCTGTGGCCGGCCGTGGCCGACCGCGGTCCCAAGACCGCGCTGACGCCGCTGCTGCTGTACGCCTGCCTGCGCGTGAACGGACTGATGTTCCTGATGCCGGGCCTCGTCTCCCCCGATCTTCCGGACGCGTTCGCGCGCCCGGTGGCCTACGGCGACCTCGCGTCCGTGGTGCTGGCCCTGCTGTCGCTGGCAGCCCTGAGGTACGAGCTCGCGCTGGCCGCGCCGTTGCTGTGGCTGTTCAACGTGGTCGGAACCTCGGACCTGGTCTACGCGAACGTCTCGTCGCTCAAGGACCATGTCGATCCCGTCAGCCTCGGAGTCAGCTACTACCTGGCGGTCGTGAACGTGCCGGCGATGCTGGTCGTGCACGTGCTGATCTTCGCGTACCTGCTGAGGAGACGCCCGTGGAACGCACGCGCCTGAGCCTGTACTACCTGGCGGGCTACCTGATCGTCGGGGGCGTCGCCCTGCTGCTCGTACCCGATCGAACGCTGCGCCTGCTGCTTTCCGACGGGCACTACGGGGAGGTCTTCCCGAGACTGGTCGGGATGTTTGCAAGCGGACTCGGCATGAGCATCCTGAGCATCATCCAGAGGCGCGCGCAGGCCCTGTATCTCGGGACGCTGGCGGTGCGCGCGTATTTCGTGGTCTGCCTGATCGCCTTCTACGAGATCAGCAAGGATCCTTTGTTCCTGGTGGTCCTGGCGATTGTCGCGGTCGGCGTGGCGCTGACGCTGGCGTCGTATGTTGCGGACCGGGCGCAACGCGCACACCAAGGGTAGAGGCCGCACGCCCTAGCGGCGCTCGACCCAGTACAGCGCCGTCAGCGCGACCGACAGCACCATCAGGCTGGGCAGCGCCGCCACCACCACCGGGGGCCAGGTGTTCAACAGGCCCAGGTGCGAGAACAGCTTGTTCATCGCGTAGAAGATCACGCCGATCATGATCCCCGAGAACACCTTGAAGCTCATCGTGCCGCTGCGCACGTGCAGGTAGGCAAACGGCAAGGCGAGCGCCATCATCACCAGGACCGCCAGCGGATAGAACAGCTTGTTCCAGAACGCGATCTCGAAGCGGTCCGTGCGCTGGCGATTCTCGGCCAGGTGGCGGATGTAGCGCGACAGGTTCAGCGCGCTCATCCGCTCCGGCTGCATCAGCAGCGCGCCGAAGATCTCCGGCGTCAGGCCCGAGCGCCACAGGCGCTGCGCCTCGCGCGTGACCTGCGTGTGCTGGGCGGTCGGCGATGCGTCGCCGGTCTCCAGCGCCGGCACCGAGGTCTCGACCACGTCCGACAGGTCCCAGCCCTGGCCGCGCACGTAGCGGCCGCGGGCGGCGGTGCTGACCGAGCGCAGGCGAAGCTGCGGGTCGAACTCGTAGATGCGCCAGCTGACCACCGAGGTGTCGGTGTTCACGTGATTCACGTTCACGAAGCGCAGCCGGGCCTGCCCGTCGCCGCCGTCGGCGACGGCGTCGCGCACCCAGACCCCCGAGCGGAACTCCTGTGCCAGCGCCGAGCCGGTCGCGCGCAGCTTGAGGCGCCGCGCCAGGTCCTCGGACGACGGCGCCACGGCCTCGCCAAACAGATACGTCAGAACGACGAATCCGGCCCCGATCTGCACGATCGTCAGGGCCAGCCGGCGCGTGCTCAGGCCGGCCACCCGCATGATCGTGAATTCGGAGTTGGCGGCGAGCTTGGACAGCGCGTAAATGGTCCCGATCAACGCCGCGATCGGCATCAGCTCGTACGTGCGGGAAGGCGTCAGCAGCGCAACGAACGCCATCGCGTGGGTGGCGCGATAGCCGGCACGGCCGACGTCATCGAACTCCTTGATCAGGTCGAACATCGCGAACAGCGACACCAGCGCCAGCAGCACGAAGCCGATCGACGCCGCCACTTCGCGCCAGAGGTAGTGCCGCAGCGTCCTCACGACGGCCTGCCCTTCCAGTAGCGCAGGTCGATCCAGCGCGGCAGCCAGCGCTGCATGTAGACGCGCCGTACGAACAGCAGCGTGGTCAGCGCCAGCGCCACCAGGTGGGTCGCCCAGGCGGCAACCGTGAACCCCATCCGTCCCTGCTGCACCCACGCCTGCATGATCTGAATACCGTCCAGGTACAGCACGAACAGCAGCACCGCCACGATCAGGTTGGCGGAGCGGCCGACCCGGGGGTTCACGAACGCGAGCGGCACCGCCAGCAGCGCCAGCAGCATGGCCACGATCGGCAGCCCCATGCGCCACAGCAGCTCGCCCTGGTGCATCGGGGTCCGCTCCATCAGCAGGTCGATGGTGGGCAGCGCGCGCCCGGACGACGGCGACAGCGTGGACTGCGCCGGCTGGTCGAGCGGAACCGAGTAGCGCCCGAACTCCACCACCCGGTACCCGGCCTTGCCGGGCGTCCCCTCGTAGCGGCGTCCATGGCGCAGCGTCAGCAGGCGCGTGCCGTCGGGCTGGTTCCGGATCTCGCCCTCGGTGGCGACGATCAGGCTTTCCTGGCCGGGCCCGCGGTGGTTGACGAACACGTTGCGCACGCGCGCCCCGTCCAGGTCGACCGACTCGACGAAGAACACCCGGTTGGCCGAAGTGGATTCGGCGAACCGCCCGGGGGTCACCTTGCTCATGTCGTCGCGCTGCTCGAAGCGGGACCGGCTGTCCGCGATCTGGCGGTTGGCCCACGGGGTCACCAGGAACGTCAGCAACGCGACCAGCAGCACCACCGGCACCGCAAAGCGGAGCACCACCGGCACCCACGCCAGCAGGCTGCGGCCGGCCGTGAACCACACGACCATTTCCGAGTCGCGGAAGGCGCGCGACATCGCCATCAGCACGGACACGAAGACCGTCAGGGTCAGCACCACCGGCAGGTTGGTCAGCGCCGAGAGGGCGAGCAGCGACACGACCGCGCTGCTGTCGATCTCGCCGTTGGCGGCCTCGCCCAGGATCCGCACCAGGCCGACCGAAAACAGGATGCAGAACAGCACCGTGAAGACGGCGCCGGCCGTCGAGGCGAGCTCCCGGGCGATTGCGCGCTGGAAGATCATCGGGCGGCGCGGCCGCTATACTGCGCGGCTCCCACTGAGTTTTCCCCCTGTTGCCGCAACAACAACGTCCAAAAAAAGCCGATGGAATTTAACACGAAGATCGCGTTACCCGAGACGTTCAAGGCGGACTGCGTCGCAGTCGGCGTCTTCGCCGAGGGAGTGCTGACCGCGTCGGCACGCCGGATCGACGGCATCACACGCGGGGCGCTGCGCTCGGCGCTGGCCAGCGGCGACATGACCGGCGCGCGCGGCTCCTGGCTGTTGCTGCGGGGACTGTCGGGCGTGGCCAGCCCGCGCGTGCTGCTGGTGGGGCTGGGCAAGCCGGACGAGTTCGGCGACCGCGCGTACGGCGACGCCGTGCGCACCGCCGTCAAGGCGTCCGGGTCCGGCAGCACCTCGCTCGCGATTGCCGCTTACGAGTGGCGGGTCAAGGGACGCGACCCGCGCTGGCACGCCTCGACCCTGGTGGTGGCGGCACGCGAGGTGCCGTTCCGCTCGGACGAGCTCAAGAGCAAGAAGGACAACGACACCACGCGGGTGACCCGGATCCACCTGCTGCTGGACAAGCGTGACGCCGACGTCGAGAAGGGGCTGGCCGAGGGCCGCGCGATCGCCAACGGCATGGACCTGGCCAAGCGGCTGGGCAACCTGCCTGCCAACGTGTGCACGCCCGAATACCTGGCCCAGCAGGCCCGCAAGCTGCAGAGGGATTGGGGCATCGCGGTGCAGGTGCTCGACCGGCGCCGGATCGAGGCGCTGAAGATGGGCTCGTTCCTGTCGGTGACCAAGGGATCGGAGCAGCCCCCGCGCCTGATCGTCGCCAAGTACCAGGGCGCGGGCCGCGGCCGGTTCAGCGATCCGATCGCGCTGGTGGGCAAGGGCATCACGTTCGACTCGGGCGGCATCTCGATCAAGCCGGCCGCCGAGATGGACGAGATGAAGTTCGACATGTGCGGCGCGGCCTCGGTGCTGGGGACGCTGCGCGCGGCGGCCGAGTTGAAGCTGAAGCTGAACGTGGTCGGCGTGATCCCGGCCTGCGAAAACCTGCCGTCGGGCAGCGCCAGCAAACCAGGAGACATCGTGACGTCGATGTCGGGGCAGACCGTCGAGGTGCTGAACACCGATGCCGAAGGCCGGCTCATCCTGTGCGACGCGCTGACCTACGTGCAGCGCTTCAAGCCGTCCGCGGTGGTCGACATCGCGACCCTGACCGGGGCTATCGTCGTCGCGCTGGGCAACGTGCACTCCGGCCTTTTCAGTCCCGACGACGAACTGGCGGCCGAGCTGCTGGAAGCGGCCGGCCGCGCCTCGGACCGGGCCTGGCGCATGCCGGTGGAAGACGATTACCAGGACCAGCTGAAGACGAACTTCGCCGACATGGCCAACATCGGGATACGCGGCAACGCCGGCTCGGTCGTGGCGGCCTGTTTCCTGGCGCGCTTCACCAAGGGGATGCGATGGGCGCACCTGGATGTGGCCGGAACCGCGTTCCGCGGGGGCAGCGCCAAGGGGGCGACCGGGCGGCCGGTGCCGCTGTTGACGCACTTCCTGCTGGGGCGCGCCGGCGCTTAGCCGGGTGGCCGGTGGTGGCTGGCTGGAACATAATCAGGGGATGATCGCAGGACAGGCGCCGTCCGCCCTCACCCCCGCCCCTCGCCCGCAAGCGGGAGAGGGGAGCCAAGCAGGGGTGGTGATCGACTTTCACTTCAACGTCGACCACCCGCTGATCCATGCCTGCCGCGTCGTGCGCAAGGCGCTCGGCAACGGCCGCTCGGTGCTGGCGTTCAGCCGCGATCCGCAACGGCTGGCCCGGCTCGATTCGGCGCTGTGGACCTTCTCGGCGCTGGATTTCCTGCCGCACGTCTACGCCGACTCGGAGCTGGCCGCCCGCACCCCCGTGTGGCTTTCGATGACGCCGCTGTCCGAGCGCACGCGCGACGTGCTGCTGCTGCTCGACGACGACACGGTCCCGGACTTCGAACGCTGGTTCGAGCGTTTCGAACGCGTGATCGAAATCGTCTCGGGCGAAGACGAGGACCGCGCGCGCGCCCGCGCGCGCTTCAAAGCCTATCGCGACCGCGGGTTTGCGCCCCGCTCGCATCAGATCGCCGCGACATGAGCCGTCCGATCCAGAAAACGGATGGTCCGGGCGAACTGGCGCCGGATGATGCCTCGATCCCCGTGCTCACCGAGCGGCTGACGCTGCCCCCGCTGGAGCTCGACACGACGCTGCCCAGGGACGTGACGCTCCAGATCGACACCTCGCTGCCCCCGGAGCTGCGCGAGGCGCCGCCCCAACGCGCGCCGGCGGTCGCGACCCCGGCCCCGGCCAAGGCGGCGGTGCCGCCCGCGGCTGCACCGCCGAGCCCGCCGTCCGCCCAGGCCCCGGCGGCCGGCGCCGATGCCGGCAGCGCGGCCAGCCACTGGACCCGCATCGAAGTGGAGTTGCGCTCCTCGATCCTGCGCAGCATCGCCGATGCGCTGCCGCAGGAGGTCGACGCGATCGTGCGCAGCCGGATGAACGAGGCGATCGACCGCCTGCTGGCCCAGCTCGCCGCCGAGACGCGCCTGGCGATCGCTTCGTCGCTGCGCGACATCGTCGATCACGCGGTGCGCGCGGAGCTCACCCGCCTGCGCGGCCACAAGCGCTGAGCGCGGAGCGGCCGGTCGCACATGGCGTCGAGCGAACCGTCGCAGACCGCTGCGTTACCCAAGAGTTTCGAGCCCTCCGCCGTCGAGCGCCGGTGGTACCCGGTGTGGCAGGCGCGCGGCTATTTCCGGGCCGGCCTGGAGGCGGGCCGGCCCGCCTTCGGCATCCAGCTGCCGCCGCCCAACGTCACGGGCATCCTGCACATGGGGCACGCGTTCAACCAGACCATCATGGACGCGCTGACCCGGTATCACCGGATGAAGGGCTACAACACGCTGTGGGTGCCGGGGACGGACCACGCCGGCATCGCGACCCAGATCGTGGTGGAGCGCCAGCTCGAGCAGCAGGGCCGGGCGCGCAGCCGGATGACGCGCGAGCAGTTCGTCGAGCGGGTCTGGCAGTGGAAGCAGCGCTCGGGCGACACCATCCTCGAGCAGATGAAGCGGCTGGGCGACTCGTGCGACTGGAGCCGCACCTACTTCACGATGGACGAGCGCCGCTCGCGCGTGGTGGTCGAGACCTTCGTGCGGCTGCACCAGCAGGGGCTGATCTACCGCGGCCAGCGGCTCGTGAACTGGGATCCGAAGCTGCAGACGGCGGTGTCGGACCTGGAAGTCGAAAGCGAGGAGGTGGACGGCCGCATATGGGAAATCCGCTATCCCGGAGCCGACGGCAGCCCGGGGCTGGTGGTCGCGACCACGCGGCCGGAGACGATGCTGGGCGACGTCGCGGTGGCCGTCCACCCGGACGACCCGCGCTACCGGGCGAAGATCGGCACCCGGGTCGCGCTGCCCCTGACCGGCCGCACCATCCCGGTGATCGGCGATGACTACGTCGACCCGCAGTTCGGCACCGGGTGCGTGAAGATCACGCCGGCGCACGACTTCGACGACTTCGCGGTCGCGCAGCGCCACGGCCTGACGCCGCTTTCGATCCTGACTCCCACCGCCACGATCAACGACAACGCTCCGCCGAAATACCGCGGACTGGACCGCTATGCGGCGCGCACCGCCGTGCTGCAGGATCTGCGCGCGGCCGGGCTGCTGGTGTCGGAACGCCCGCACAAGATGGTGGTACCGCGCTGCGAGCGCTCTGGCGAGGTGGTCGAGCCGATGCTGTCCGACCAGTGGTACGTCGCGATGAGCCGTCCTTGCCCGGACGGACCCGGCGCCGGCCGGTCGCTGGCCCGGATCGCGCTGGAAGCGGTCGACAGCGGAGCGGTGCGCATCTTTCCGGACCAGTGGCGCACGGTGTATCGCCAGTGGCTGGAGAAGATCCAGGACTGGTGCATTTCGCGCCAGCTGTGGTGGGGGCACCAGATCCCCGCCTGGTACGACGAGGAAGGCCGCATCTACGTGGCCCGCTCCGAGGACGAAGCGCGCGCCCAGGCGGGCGGGCGAACGCTGCGCCGCGACCCCGACGTGCTGGACACCTGGTATTCGTCGGCGCTGGTGCCGTTTTCCACGCTCGGATGGCCGCAGCCGGACGCGGACGGCGAGCGCGCCGCGTACGACCTGTACCTGCCGTCCTCGGTGCTGGTGACCGGCCACGAGATCCTGTTCTTCTGGGTCGCGCGGATGATCTTCATGACGCGGTACTTCACCGGCCGGGTGCCGTTCCGCGACGTCTACATCCACGCCATCGTGCGCGACGCCGAAGGCCGCAAGATGAGCAAGTCCGAGGGCAACACGATCGATCCGGTCGACCTGCTGGACGGCATCTCGCTGCAGGCGCTGATCCCCAAGAACACGACCGGGCTGCGCCGGCCGCAGGATGCACCCAAGGTGGAGGCCCGGCTGCGCAAGGAGTTCCCGGAGGGCATACCGGCCTACGGAGCCGACGCGCTGCGCTTCACGATGGCTGCCTACGCCACGCTGGGGCGCGACGTCAGTTTCGATTTCAAGCGCTGCGAGGGCTACCGCAACTTCTGCAACAAGCTGTGGAACGCCAGCCGCTTCGTGCTGATGAACACCGAGGGCCAGGATTGCGGTTTGGGCGGGGCTGCGCCCGAGCTGTCGTTCGCCGACCGCTGGATCGCCGGCGAGCTGCAGCGCACGCGGGCCGAGGTCGAGCGCGGGTTCACCGACTACCGCCTGGACAACGTGGCGCAGGCCATCTACCGCTTCGTCTGGGACGAGTACTGCGACTGGTACGTCGAGCTGGCCAAGGTGCAGCTGGCCGGCGGCAGCCCGGCGCAACAGCGCGGAACGCGCCGCACGCTGCTGGAAACGCTGGAGGCGGCGCTGCGGCTGCTGCATCCGATCGCGCCCTTCATCACGGAGGATCTGTGGCAGCGCGTGTCGGTGGTGGCGGAGCGCCGCGCGGCCACGGACGAGACGTCCGTGATGGTGCAGCCGTTCCCGCAGGCGGATCCGGACCGCATCGACGCGCAGGCTGATGCGGAGCTGGCGCTGCTCAAGCGCATCGTCGACGCCTGCCGCAACCTGCGCGGCGAGATGAACCTGTCGCCGGCCGCGCGCGTGCCGCTCGTGATGACTCCGCGCGATGGGCGCACCGAGGCCTTCGTGCCCTACCTAGCGGCGCTCGCCCGGCTGTCGGCGGTCGAGCGGCTCGACGCGCTGCCGGCCGCATCGGGCGCCGGCGCCGCACCGGTGGCGGTGGTGGGTGACTACCGGCTGATGCTGAAGGTCGAAGTCGACCTGGCGGCCGAGCGCGAGCGCCTGGGCAAGGAAATCGCGCGCCTGAACGGCGAGGTCGGCAAGTGCGAGAGCCAGCTCGCCAACGAGAAGTTCGTGCAGTTCGCCCCGGCGCCGGTGGTCGAGGGGATGCGGCAGCGCCTGGCCGGGTTCCGGTCGGACCTGTCGAAGCTGAACGACCAGTTGCAGCGCCTTGCCGGCGGCCCGTAGCCGGACGCTGCCCGGCGTCAGGGAGCTCCCCGGCGCAGCAACCCCAGGTAACGGTCGGCGGCTTCGTTCAGTGCCGCTTTCTCGGCCAGCTGGAAACGGGCCCCTTCCATGCTGCGCGCGATCAGCGGCGCCATGTCCGCGGGCACGCGCGTCCTGATCCACGCCTCCAGTGCGTCCAGCGGCACCGAATTCCAGAAGACCTCGGGGGTGAACTGCGCGGTGATCATCGAACCATACTGGCCGTACGGCGCCACCAGCCGATCGGCGTTCCCGCTGAACGTGGTCCAGCACAGCTGCGGATTCTCTTCGTTGAGCTGCACTACCAGCTGCAGCCGCAGCGGGGCGGCCTGGGACGGTATTTCCGGCGAGAGCGCGACGGCGGCTGCCTGCGGCGCGAGCTGCGGATCGGCCACGTGCATCATGGCGCTGTAGTACCGGCGCAGCTCGGTCTCGTTGGCGGCCTTTCCCGCGACGGCGTGCAGCCGGTCGAACGTCACCGCGTCGGCATATCGCGCCACGATCTGCAACACCACTTCCTGATCATCCGGGCTCAGCGTGCTGCGGTCGGCGACGAACGCGTCGAAGCGCTTGCGCGCCTCGGCGATGATGTCCGGGTCGCCCCAGGCGCCCAGGCGGCCGATCACGTTGCGCCGCAGTTTGCGGATTCCCGGGGCTTCATCCGGCATTTCCTGCCACCCCAGCCGGTCCGCCACCGGTCTGACGATGCGGCGGGCATAGGCCGCGAAGGCATCGTGCCCGGGAGTGCCGCGCTCGTCGTATTCGATCGCGCCCAGCGCCTCGGTAACCTGCGACCATGCGCGCTCGTTGATGTCGGAACCCATCGCTTCCACCAGGCCGAGGTAGCTCGGCAGCGCGCGCGCGCCCGCCTCGACCAGCGCCCACTGGTCGTCCAACAGCGCGATGCGATCGCCCCAGCGAATCGTGCCGAAGCTGGCCGTATCCGTGCGCAGCGTGTCATCGTCGTACGCGGTGCGATAGAAGCCGACCGCGCCGGCATTGGCGCTCAGCGTCTGACCGCAGCGCCCGGCCGCCACCGACTGGCCATCGCGCGTGAGCAGGACCGTCTGCGCCACCGCGTCGCCGCCGGACCGGATCTGCAGCGGAACGTCCCAGTGGGCGCCGGACGGGTCGCTGCCTTGCAGCAGAAACCGCTTCTGTGACAGCGTGATCGTTCGTTTGCCGTCGGCATCGCATCCCGCGGTCACGGAAACCAGCGGAAAGCCCGCCTGCTCGGTAAAGCCGGCCGCGATCCGCGATACGCCACGGCCGCTGACCGAGTCGAGCGCGTGCCAAAGGTCGGCGCTGCTCGCATTCGAATAGGCGTGCACCTTCATGAACGAGCGGATGCCGTCCCGGAAAGCATCCGGGCCCAGATACGCCTCGAACATCCGCAGCACCGCCTGGCCCTTCTGATACGTGATCTGCGGGTCGAACGCGCTCTGGATCTGCACCTCGCTGGCGACGGGCTGCTCGATCGCGTGCGAATGGACGCGCGCGTCGGCGCGCATCGCGCGCTCCTTGCTGGCGTCCTGGACCTCCCACCAGCGCCAGGCGGGGTTGCGCAGGTCCGTCTCCTTGGCGGCACGCCACGAAGCGAAGCTTTCGTTCAGCCACAGGTCCTGCCACCATCCCATCGTCACCAGGTCGCCGTTCCATTGGTGCGCGATCTCGTGCGCCTCGACGCTGAACACGGCCTGGCGGTTGTCGGTGGTGCTCGAGGGCGTCAGCAACAGGATCTGGTCGTTGTAGGTGATGGCGCCCCAGTTTTCCATCGCGCCGGTAAAGCCGCCGGGTATGGCGATGGAGTCGAGCTTCGGCAAGGGATACGGAAACCCGAAGTACTCGTTGTAATCGGCCAGGATCCGGCGCGCGTTCTCCAGCGCGATCGCGCCGTCCTTTTCCTGGCCGCGCGGCGCCCAGATCGCGAGGCCGGTGGACCCGACCTTGGCCGAGATCCGGGCCAGATCGCCGGCAGTGAACTCGACCAGGTAGGTCGGCATCTTCGGCGTGCGCTGGAAGGTCGTCGTCGCCAGCTTGCCGTGCCCGAAGCGCTTGCCAACCGGCATGTTCGACACCGTGGCCCAACCGGCGGGGACCGTGGCCGAAAGCTGGAAGGTGGCGCGGAACGCCGGCTCGTCCCAGCAGGGGAACATGTGCCGTGCATAGGTCGGCTCGAACTTGGTGGAAAGCAGCAGACCCTTGCCGCCACCCGGCGCCACGAATTCCTGCGCGAACAGCCCCGGCGGGCGGGATTCGATCGGGCCGGTGAACGAAAGCTTCAGCGTGTGACGCCCGACCGGCGCCGCCCTCGCCAGCGTGACGGTGGCCAGCTGCGCTTCGGGGTCGAGCTCGACGCGCTCGACCGGCCTGCCGTCAAACAGCACATGATCGAGCGTCAGTCCGGAGGCATTGAATACGAACTTCGCCGCCGCCTGCCTGAACTCCAAGGTGACCGACTCCTGGCCGCTCAGCTTGCGCGCCGCGACGTCCGGCTCGATCGAGATCGAGTAATCGAGCGGCACCACACCCTTGGGCAGCCGGCCGGGAACCGAGTCGAAGGAAAACGGCTGCGCCGCGCTGGCGGCCCCATGCCAGCCGGACCCGAGCCCGAATGCAACAAGCGTCGCCGCCAGTACCGCGCTTCTTGTTCCCATCCCTTCCACCCCCTTTTCTCGTGATGCCCCGTGCGCGTCATCGCCGGCGCCGGACCCGGTCGCGACACACTGTACCGGCGTGCTGCGCCGAGGCGTGCCCGATGCGACGGGGAAGCACGCACGACGGACAAACCGACAAAATCGCGGCCTGGGCGGCGCCCTGCCGGCGCCGCAAGCGGATAATCCTTTCCTGCCGTGACCAGCCGACCCGCGGGATCGTGACCATCGCGCTTGAGTTCATCGACGTCGTGATACCCATCGCGAAGATTCGCGAGTCCTATCCGGGCGGCTGGGAGCAGTGCCTCGCCGATTACACCACGCTCATCGGCCGCCGGGTCTGGTACGACCGCCACCTGTTCCGGGACGGCGCGATGGACCGATCGGAGGCGCGAACGCTGGTCGAAGGCTGGGCCGTGCTCGGCTTCGAGCCGATCGGGACACGGCGCGAGGGGCAGTACTGGAAGGACCTGTGCGTGGTCGAGTGGCGCCGGGGCGGACCGACCCGGCCATGCGACTGGCTGGCCTTCGACCCATCCACTCGAACCGCGCACCTGGCCGGCACCGAGCCAGGCCCTCTGGTCTGGCGCGGCCAGCCGAGGCCCAACGGGACCAAGGAAGAACGGGACCCCCGGGTCCTCTGGCAAGACGGTCCGAAGGCGACGACATGAAGACGCTGCTCATCTTTACCGGGATACTGGAAGCCGTCACCGGGGCGACCTTTCTGATCGTGCCCGCGCTGGATGTCTCGCTGCTGCTCGGCCGCGGGCTCGATGCGCCCGTGCCCTTTGTCGTGGCCCATCTCGCGGGGGCGGCACTGCTTTCGCTGGGCGTCGCGTGCCTGTTCGCGAGCCGAGACACGAAGAGTCGCGCCGTACGGGGCATCGTCGTCGCGATGTCGATCTACAACGTGGCCGCCGTCGCGCTGCTCGCCGACGCGGGCTTCCACGCCGGGCTGGCGGGTATCGTATTCTGGCCGGCCGTGATCCTGCACGCCGGTCTTGCAGCGTGGTGCGTCGGGTGCCTTCTGACCCGGGATCCATCGCCGGTTCCGGTTGTGCGCGTTCCGGATGGCGCGTAGATTGAATCGATCCAATCGTCGAGGGGAAGTACGTGATTCATTCCAAGAACCTGTCCTGGCCTGGCATCGGAATCCTGGCGTTGGTGGTTGCGATGACAGGTCCTGCTCACGCGGGGGCGGGTGCGGACGAGGCCGCCATCCGCGCGCAGACCACCAGCTGGGCGAAAGCCTATAACGGCGGCGACGCCAAAGCCGTGGCCGCGCTGTATGCCGAGGACGCCGTGCTGCTTCCTCCAGGTGCGCCCGCCGTCAGCGGTCGGGCCGCGATCCAGGCTTTTTTCACGTCGGAAATCGCCGGCTCGAAGGCGGCCGGAGTGGTCTTTGTCCTGTCTCCCAGTACCGACGCCGGTGCCTCGGGCAAACTGGGTTGGGAGTCCGGCACCTACAAGGCGACCGTGAAGAGCGCCGTGGTCGAGAGCGGCAAGTTTCTGTCCGTCTATCGCAAGAAGGATGGAAAGTGGCTTTACATCCGCGACACCTGGAATGCGGATGCGCCACCTGCACCTCCCGCTCCCGCTCCCGCTGCGCCGCCCGCAATGAAGAAGTAGGCTGCCGTCGTCCCGCAGGCCAGGGCGTCACGCTGCACGCGCCAGAACGCCCAGGCCCCATGTCGGCCGGCAAAACTCGCTGCGCAAGACGACGTCGTCGACGCGTAGAAGGGAAAAGCCCGCCGCATCGAGCACGCGTGAAACGTAGCGGCGGCCGTGGCTGTAGCGCCCGCTCGGTCCCAGCAGGGATTCGACCTCCCGCCGCGCGGATTCCATCGCGGCCTCCACGGTGAAGGCGAATGCGCCGTTCGATCGCACAGCCCGCCGGACCGCAGCGAAGATTGCCTCCAGATCGCCGAAGTAGATCAGCGTATCGGCCATGACCACCAGGTCGAACGCGTTTTCCCGGGCCAGCAGATAGGCCGTCAGTTCCGCTTCGACCAGCTCGTCATAGGTGTTGCACCGGCGCGCCCTTGCCAACATGCCGGACGAAAGGTCGACGCCGGTCAGGCGCCTCGAGTACGGCGCCAGCACCGGCGCGCACAGACCGGTGCCGCAGCCGCCGTCCAGAACGTTCAACGCCCCGCCGGCGTCCAAGGTCCCGTCGAGCAGGTCGGCGATGATTTGCGGCCCGCGATACGAGAGGCTGCCGATCAACTTCTCGTCGAAGCTTTCGGCCATCTCGTCGAACACCGCGGTCACGAACCCGTCGGATGCCCGGGTGGGGACGTCCTGCCCGGTGCATGCCGCCAGGTGGTGCAGGGCAACCGCATTGCCAGGCTCCGAGCGCAGCCAGGCGCGATAGCATTCGGCGGCATCGGCTATGCGCCCGAGACGGTAGTAGGCGATGCCCAGCATCTTCAACGGCTTGCCGGCAAGCGGCGGCAGCACGAAGGCCCGGCACGCAAGAAGCGACGACTCCTCCTCGCGCCCGGTGTGCGCCAGCAGGGTCGCGAGGTTGCTCAATGCCGGCGCGAAATCGCCGTCGCAGCGGAGCGAGTCGCGCAACGCGCTCTCCGCGCCGGCCAGGTCCCGCTGGCGATAAAGGACCGAACCCAGGTTGTTCCAGACGTTGGCATCGTCGCCGTTCAACTGGACCGAGCAGCGGAACGCCGCGGCGGCGGCCGCCAGATCACCCGCCTGGACCAGGATGTTGCCCAGATCGTTGTAGCGGGAGGGGCTGCCCGGGTTCGCTTCGAGAGCACGCCGGATCAGCGACACGCCCTCCTGCGTCCTGCCGCGCTGGTGCAGCAGCACGCCGAGGTGGTGCTGCGCTTCGGCATCCTGCGGAGCGGCCGCCAGGACACGGCGGTAGGCGGCTTCCGCCTCCGCGAGATCGCCGGCAGCATGCAGTTCGAAAGCCGATCGGCGTGGGTTGGGCTGGTTCACACGCCCTTACTTCGGCGCAGAAGCCGCCGCAGGAGGCGGCGGGGCCAGAACCGCGCCCGGCACCGGCGGCACATCCGGCAGCACGCGAATGGCGGTGACCCAGTACTCGGTGTCGCCGAAGCAACTCGTCGGCAGGCCTTTTTTCTGCTCGTAGCTCAGTGTCACGCGCTCGCCCATCAACCCGTTGATCTGCGCCACCAGGCTTTCGTCCCGCACCGTGAAATTGAACTTCTCGGGCACGGTGCCGGGCATCGCCACCATCGCCATCTCGCCTTCCCAGGTCTTGCACAGCCAGCCCTTGCGGCTGAACTTCTGGATCCACCCGGCGCGCTCCCCGGTCGAGTAGCTCCAGTACAGCTCGAACACGATGTACAGCGGAACGATCGCGATCAGGACGAGCAATATGAACAGGATCCAGCGTTTCACGGCCACCCCCTCAGCACCACTCGCCCTCAAGCCCGGCCCCTCTCCCGCTCCGCGGGAGAGAGGAGGGAAATGGGCGAGGGAAGAACAGGTTGCTCTTCAACGACGGCGCAGAAAATGCAGAAACTCGGGTTCGACCGTGAGCTGCCGCACCAGGTCGTTGCCGGTCTGCTGCGCGAAGGCCTGAAAATCCCGGATCGAACCGCGGTCGGTGCAGACGATCTTCAGGATCTGGCCGCTTTGCATATCCGACAGCGCCTTTTTCGCCCGCAGGATCGGCAGCGGGCAGGCCAGCCCGCGCGCGTCCACTTCGCGGTCGTACTCCTCGACGATCATTCCAGGCGTTTCCGCACTCATCTGACGCTCCTGGTTCCCGGTCGACGGCCCGATGCCGCCGCTACAAACGCTGCTCGACCCATGCGCGCACCTGCTCCAGCGCGGCGGGCAGCCGGGCCGGATCGTTGCCGCCGGCCATCGCCAGATCGGGCCGGCCGCCGCCCTTGCCGCCGACCTGCGAGGCCACGAAGTTCACCAGCTCGCCGGCCTTGATCCGCCCGACCGCATCCGGCGTGACGCCGGCAGCGAGCTGCACCTTGCCGTCCTCGACGCTCGCCAGCACGATCGCCGCACTCTTCAGCTTGTTCTTCAGCTGATCGAGCGTCTCGCGCAGCGTGCGAGCGTCGGCTCCGTCCAGCGTGGCCGCCAGCACCCGCAGACCCGTCTTCAGCTGCACCGCCCGGTCCGCCAGGTCATCCCCCTGGCCCGCCGCCAGCCGGCTCTTCAGGCGGGCGATCTCCTTTTCCTGCCCCTTCACGTGCTCCAGCACCTGCGCGATGCGCTCGTTCGTTTCGGCTACCGGCGCCCGCACCGCCGCGGCGATCGAGGCCAGCTGGGCGTCGAGCCACTGCACGTATTCGAGCGCACCCGCGCCGGTCACGGCCTCGATGCGGCGCACGCCCGAGGCGATCCCGCTTTCCGCAGTCACCTTGAAGAAGCCGATCTGTCCGGTGCGCCGCACGTGCGTGCCGCCGCACAGCTCGGTGGAGAAGTGCTCGCCGTCGCCGCCCATCGCGATCACCCGCACCTCGTCGCCGTACTTGTCGCCAAAGAACGCCAGCGCGCCGGAGCCGATCGCGTCGTCGAACTTCATCACGTTGGCGCTGACCGGGGCATCGGCGCGGATCGCGCGGTTCACGATCGCCTCGACCCGCCGCACTTCCTCGGGCTGCATCGGCTTGTCGTGCGAGAAGTCGAAGCGGGTCCGCTCGGCATCCACGCGCGATCCCTTCTGCTGCACGTGGGCGCCCAGCACCGAGCGCAGCGCCGCGTGCATCAGGTGGGTGGCCGAATGGTTCAGCATCGTGCGGGTGCGCAAATCCGCGTCGACCCGCGCTTCCACCGCGTCGCCCACCCGCAGCGTCCCGGTCACCAGCGTTCCATGGTGGCCGAACACCTCGACCTGGATCTTCTGCGTGTCATCGACCCGGAACGTGCCGTGCGCGCCGGCCAGCTCCCCGCGGTCGCCGACCTGGCCGCCGGCCTCGGCGTAAAACGGCGTCGTATCCAGCACCACCACCGCCGCCTGCCCCGGGCGCAGGCTCGGCACCGGGGTCCCGTCGGCGTACAGCGCCACCACGCGCGATTCGGCGCGCAGCCGCTCGTAGCCCACGAAGCGCGTGCGATCGCCCTCGTACTCGAGCGCGGCGCTCATCCGGAAGCGGCCCTCGGCGCGCGCCTGCTCGCGCTGGCGCTCCATGGCGCGCTCGAAGCCGGCCATGTCGACCGCGAAGCCGCGCTCGCGCGCGATGTCTGCGGTCAGGTCGACCGGGAAGCCGTGCGTGTCGTACAGCACGAAAGCGGTCTCGCCGTCCAGCATCCTGGCGTCGCCGCTGCGCAGCTGCCCGAGCGCCGCCTCCAGGATCTTCATCCCGTTTTCCAGCGTCTCGCCGAAACGCTGCTCCTCCTGCAGCAGCACCGACTCGATGCGCGCCAGGTTCTCGATCAGTTCCGGGTAGGCCTCGCCCATTTCCTGCGCCACGTCGGCCGCCAGCTTGTAAAAGAACGGCTTGCGGCAGCCCAGCTGGTAGCCGTGTCGCAGCGCCCGGCGCACGATCCGGCGCAGCACGTAGCCGCGGCCTTCGTTGCCCGGAATCACGCCCTCGGCCACCAGGAAGGCGCAGGCGCGGATGTGGTCGGCGATCACCTTCAGCGAGTTGTCGGCCAGGTCGCGCGTGCCGGTCGCGCCTGCGGCCGCCCGGATCAGCCGCTGGAACAGGTCGATCTCGTAGTTGCTGTGCACCCCCTGCAGCACCGCGGCCAGGCGCTCCAGCCCCATGCCGGTATCCACGCACGGCCGCGGCAGCGGCGTCATCTGCCCGGCCTCGTCCCGGTCGAACTGCATGAACACCAGGTTCCAGATCTCGATGAAGCGGTCCCCATCGGCGTCGGCCGACCCGGGCGGGCCGCCCGCGATTTGCGGACCGTGGTCGTAGAAGATCTCGGTGCACGGCCCGCACGGCCCGGTGTCGGCCATCTGCCAGAAGTTGTCGGACACGTATTTCGGCTGGCCCGGCTTGTCGCCGACGCGGATGCAGCGCGAGGCCGGCACGCCGATTTCGCGCGTCCAGATGGAATGCGCCTCGTCGTCGTCGACATACACCGTCACCCACAGCCTGTCGGCCGGCAGCTTGTACTCGCGCGTGAGCAGCTGCCAGGCGTAGCCGATCGCCTCGCGCTTGAAGTAGTCGCCGAAGCTGAAATTGCCCAGCATCTCGAAGAAGGTGTGATGGCGCGCCGTGTAGCCGACGTTCTCCAGATCGTTGTGCTTGCCGCCGGCGCGCAGGCATTTCTGCGCGGTGGTGGCGCGCCGGTACGGGCGCGTCTCGCGCCCGGTGAACACGTCCTTGAACTGCACCATGCCCGAATTCGTGAACAGCAGCGTCGGGTCGTTGGGGGGCACGAGCGGGGAGGCGCGCACGATCGAGTGCCCGTTGGATTCGAAATACTTCAGGAAGCGGTCGCGGATCTCGGCGCTTTTCATGTGTCTAATGATACTGGTGACGCGCCCTCACCCCCGCCCCTGTCCCGCTGCGCGGGCGAGGGGCGATCCAGAGTGCCCTCTTCTCCCACCTCACCCGGGCGGAGAGGGAATTGAAGTCAGCTGTGGCAGACCGAGGCGAGCCAGGCGGTGGCGGGAGACTGCCAGCCGGCGACGCGGGCCGCGTGCGCCAGATCGGATAGTGCGAACAGGATCAGCACAACCCCGACCGCGGGCCGCAACCAGGCGCGCGCGCGCTCCCCCGCGGCCGCCCGCTGCAGGCGCGAGGCGGCCAGCTCGAGCGCCGCCAGGTTGGGGGCGGTCCCCAGCCCGAACGCCAGCATCACGGCGGCGCCCCTGGCGACGCTTCCAGCCACGAGCGCCAGCGGCAGGGCCGCGTACACCATCCCGCAGGGAATCCAGCCCCATGCCAGCCCGGTGAGCAGGGCGCCAGTCGTCGTGCGCGGCGGAAAGCTGCGCCGCGCCAGCGGTTGCACCAGGCGCCAGACCGGGACGCCGAACCCCTCGAGCCGGCGCAAGGAGGCCGGCCTGGACAGCATCGAGAACGCGATGGCGAGCAGCACGGCGGCCGCCAGCACCAGCAGGCCGACCTGAACTGGCAGCACGTCGCTCGCGTACAGGCCCGCGCCCAGCAGGCCGATCAACGCGCCCGCGGCGCAGTAGCTCAGGATGCGACCCGCGTTGTAGGCGAGCGCGAAGCGAATGCGCGAGGAGCCGGCCGGCGCGCTCGAATGAAGGGCGGCCACGAAGCCCCCGCACATGCCGGCGCAGTGAACTCCGCCCAGCAGTGCCAGAAGGAACGCGGCGGCGAGGCGGGTTTCGAAGTCACTCAAGCTCAAACGATCTTCGAGTAGGGGCGCGTGCGCTGATCGTCGCGCAGGTAGCCGTCGAAGTTCATCGCGATCGCGCGCACCAGCAGCTTACCCTGCGGCGTGACGCTGATCCACTCGCGCGAATTCTCGACCAGCCCGGCCAGCTCCAGCGGCTTGAGCTCCTCCAGCTCGCGGCGGAAATACTCGTCGAAGCGCACCAGGTGGGCCGATTCGATCGCTTCCTTGGAGACCGTGAAATGACACATCAGCGCCATGATCACCGCGCGCCGGAGCAGATCGTCCGCGCTCAGCAGCACGCCGCGCGTGGTCGGCAGCCGCCCGTTCCGCAGGCAATCGTAATACTCGTCGAGCGTCCGCGCATTCTGCGAGTAGGTCGGGCCGACCTGGCTGATGGCCGATACGCCCAGGCCGACCAGGTCACATTCGGGCCGCGTGCTGTAGCCCTGGAAGTTGCGCTGCAGGCGTCCCTGGCGCTGGGCCCGGGCCAGATCGTCGTTGATCCGGGCGAAGTGATCCATCCCGATGTATTCGTAATCGTTTTCGGTCAGGCGCGCGATCGCCTGCATCATGATCTGCAGCTTCTCCTCCGAGGAGGGAACCTCTTCGGTACGGATACGGCGCTGCGGCTTGAACCGCTCCGGCAGGTGCGCGTAGTGGTACAGTGCCACCCGATCCGGCGCCAGCTCCAGCACCCGGTCCAGCGTGCGGGCGAAGGAGGCGCGGGTCTGTTTCGGGAGGCCGTAGATCAAGTCCAGGTTGACCGAGTTGAAGCCGGCCTCGCGCGCCGCTTCCACCGTCGCGTGCGTCATCTCGAAGCTCTGGATCCGGTTGACCGCGCGCTGCACGTCCGGATCGAAGTCCTGAACGCCGACCGACAGCCGGTTGAATCCCAGCGCGGCCAGCGTGCGCACCTTCTCCGGCGGCGCGCTGCGCGGATCGATTTCGACCCCGTACTCGCCGCCCGGAACCAGCGCGAAGCGCTCCGTGATCATTCCGACCATGCGGCGCAGCTCCTCGCTGGTCAGGTAGGTCGGCGAGCCGCCGCCCAGGTGCAGCTGCTCGACGCTCTGGTCGGCCTCCAGGTGCCGCGCCACCAGGTCGACCTCGCGCGCCAGGTAATCCAGGTACTCGATCGCCTTGCCGTGGTCGCGCGTGATCACCTTGTTGCAGGCGCAGTAGTAGCAGATCGTGTTGCAGAACGGTATGTGAACGTACAGCGACAGGGGTCGGGCCGGCATCACCGCGCGCGAGCGCAGCCAGCCGCCGTGCGTGTCCGCATCGAACGCCTCGATGAAACGGTCTGCGGTCGGATACGACGTGTACCTCGGACCGGGGACGTCGAACCGCCTTAAGACCGAGGGGTCCGGAAGCGTCACTTCATGCAGATGCGGCGAGGCCATCGAGGTTCCTTCCGTGCAAATCCGGGGCCAAGGCGAAGCGGCTTCAGGGCCACCCGACCGGGAAATGCTATTCTTTTAGACGCGCGGGAAGGTTGACTCGAGTCAAGCCCAGCCGTTGCAACCGCTCCTCCCCGGAACACTTCCTTCAACCGCGAGCAAACAGTGCCCGAAACGGCGACCAGCGCCCTGAATCTTGCCCATCTGCGGGTCGCGTGCTCCAACTGCAACCTGCGCGAGCTGTGCCTGCCGCTGGGCCTTTCCGGCGCGGAAATGGCCAAGGTCGAACAGCTGGTGGCGACGCGGCGCAAGATCCGCCGGGGCGATGCGCTGTTCCGGGCCGGCGACCGCTTCGATTCGCTGTACGCGCTGCGGCTGGGCTTCCTGAAAAGCACGATGATGTCGTCGGACGGGCGCGAGCAGGTGACCGGCTTTCACATGGCCGGCGAGCTGGTCGGCCTGGACGGCATCGGCACCCAGAAGCACCACTGCGACACGGTCGCGCTGGAAGACACCGAGGTGTGCGCGATCCCGTACGAGCGCCTGGAAGAGGTGTCCAGCGCGGTGCCGGTGCTGCAGTTGCATTTCCACAAGGTGATGAGTCGCGAGATCGTGCGCGAGCACGGCGTGATGCTCCTGCTGGGCAGCATGCACGCCGAGGAACGCCTGGCGGCCTTCCTGCTGAACCTGTCGCAGCGGTTCGAGGCGCGCGGCTACTCGCGCACCGAGTTCGTGCTGCGGATGACGCGCGCCGAAATCGGCAGCTTCCTCGGCCTGAAGCTGGAAACGGTCAGCCGCGCGCTGTCCCGCTTCGCCCAGGACGGCTTCATCGAAGTCAATCAGAAGCACCTGCGAATCGTCGACCAGGACGGCCTGCGCGCGATCATGGCCGGACAGGCCGGCCCGCGCTGACCGCCCCCCCGGAACACCGCTGCGCGCACGCCGGCCCGGCGCTACTGGGCGGCCAGGTGCACATCCGCGCCCGCGGGCCCCTCGACGCGCCAGTCGCTGCCCTCGATCACCGCCAGCCACTGGCCACTGGTCACCGCCAGCTTGTCGTCGGGCGCCTGCAGCCATTGCCCGTAGAAGGCGGCGGGATGGACCGATCCCGGCACCCGCCCCAGCACCGCGGAGCGTTCCGAGTACTCGCCGGTCTGGTGCACGAGGCGCACCCGGATCGCGGCGTCGGCCAGCGGCTCACCGGAGACGACCTGCACCCGGACCGGGTCGCCCCGGTGCACGCCCACCAGCTGCAGCTCGGTCTGCAGATGCAGGCGCCTGGCCTGCTGCAGCTGCGCCAGCTGGGTGTTGATCTGCAGCCCGTGCTGGTAGTAGTTCTCGTCGACGATCGGATCGGCGCCCTTGACCGCCAGGTACGCGGAAACGAAGCTGGCGACAACGGCCACCGCCGGCCCGGACATCACGATCCAGGGCCACGGCTCGCGGTACCAGGCGCTCTGCTGTCCGGTCTGTTTCATCGCATCTCCCGTCGCATCGGCCGCTTCAGCAATGCAGCCCGAAAAAAACCGATTTCTCGTGAACTCCGATCGCCGCATCGTCCAGCGACCGGACCGTCAGCCCGATCCGGTTCGAGCCCTTCGGGGCCGCATCGCACGGCGCCCGCAGCCGCAGCACGACCGAGCGGGTCGCGGCCGGCTCGACCTCGAAGTCCGGCTCCGAGGCGATCCGCAGTCCCGCCAGGCCATCGGGCTGCAGGCGGTACGAATGGCGGTGCTCGCTGGTGTTCATCACCTGCAGCCGGTACACGTTCTCGACCTGGTCGTCTTCGACCTCGCGCGCCATCACGCCGCGGTCGCGGATCACGTCGACCTTCAGCGGCACGCGCGTGACGACCGATCCGACCAGGGACGCGCTGACCGCCAGCAGGATCGCCCCGTAGATCAGGGTCCTGGGCCGCAGCACGTGGACCCACACCTGGCGCGGACTCAGATGCTGGTCGAGCGCGCGCGTGGTCGTGTAGCGGATCAGCCCGGGCGGAAGGTCGTTCTTCTGCATCACGTGGTTGCAGGCGTCGATGCAGGCGGCGCAACCGATGCACTCGTACTGCAGCCCCTGGCGGATGTCGATGCCGGTCGGGCAGACCTGGACGCAGAAGCCGCAGTCCACGCAGTGGCCCAGCCCGGCCTCGGACCGGCTCTGGCTGCGGCTGACCGGGCCGCGCGGCTCGCCACGCGTCCCGTCGTAGGTGATGATCAGCGTGTCCCGGTCGAACATCGCGCTCTGGAAGCGCGCATACGGGCACATGTACTTGCAGACCTGCTCACGCATCCAGCCGGCATTGCCGTAGGTGGCGAAACCGTAGAACAGGATCCAGAACGACTCCCACGGGCCCAGATCCAGCTGCAGCGCCGAGGCGCCGAGCTCCCGGATCGGCGTGAAGAAGCCCACGAACGTGAACCCGGTCCACAGCGCAGTGGCCAGCCAGACCGCGTGCTTGGCGCTCTTGAGCGCGAGCTTGCGGGCCGACATCGGGGCGCGGTCCAGCGCCATGCGCCGGGAACGGTCGCCCTCGATGTGGCGCTCGATCCACATGAAGATCTCGGTGTAGACGGTCTGCGGGCACGCGAAGCCGCACCACACGCGGCCGGCCACCGCGGTGAAAAGGAACAGCGACAGCGCGCTGATCACCAGGATGCCGGTCAGGTAGATCACGTCCTGGGGCCACAGCACCAGGCCGAACAGGTAGAACTTGCGTCCGACCAGGTCGAACAGCACCGCCTGCCGCCCGTTCCACCGGAACCAGGGACCGGCGTAGAAGACGAACTGGGTCAGCCAGACGAAGAACCAGCGCCAGCGCTGGAAGCGGCCGAGCGTGGGGCCGACCCGCGCGCGCGGGTAGATCTCGGGCGCCTTCTCATAGAGCTGGACGACGACTTCCTGGACGCGTGCGTTCACTGCCCTGCCTGTGCCGGGCCCGGCGCCGGCGCCGGGTGACTGAGCGAGTAGACGTACGCGGCCACCAGGTGGATCTGCGCCGGCGTCAGAACGTCCTTGTGCGCCGGCATCACGCCGTGGTGCCCGTGCTCGATGGCGTCCTCGATCGAATCCAGGCCGCCGCCGTACGTCAGGTTGCGCGAACGCAGGTTCGGGGCGCCGATCTGCGGGTTGCCGGTGCCGTCGGGACCGTGGCAGGACGCGCAGACGACGAACTTCGCCTGCCCGCGCACGGCGCGCGCGGCGTCATGCCCCCGGTTGGACAGCGACAGCACGTAGTTGGCCAGGTCGGCCACGTCGTCGGCCGATCCGACCGATGCCGCCATCGGCGGCATCAGGCCTTCGCGCCCGTTGGTGATGGTCGCTTCGATCGTCTCCGGCGTGCCGCCCCAGATCCAGTACTCGTCGGTCAGGTTCGGAAAGCCGTGCGCGCCGCGCGCGTCGGAGCCGTGGCACGGCGCACAGGTGTTCAGGAAGATGTGCTCTCCGATCTGGTGGGCGTGCAGGTCGCTGGCGACCAGCACCAGGTCCTCCTTCCGGAACGCGTCGAACATCGGGCCGAAGCGCGCTTCGGCGGCCGCCATCTCGGTCTTGAACTGACCGGTCGAACTCCAGTTAAGGGCGCCCTTGTAGCGCGTGCCCAACCCGGGGAACAGCACCAGGTAGGCCAGCGCGAACACGACCGTGAGGTAGAACAGCACCACCCACCAGCGCGGCATCGGCTGCTGGAATTCGCGCAGGTCCTCGTCCCACACGTGGTTGGTGGTCTGCGGCTGCCCGTCCTCTCCCAGCTTGGTGCGCACCCGGCTCTGCATCTTCAGGAAAACCGCGCAGCCGACGATCGAGGCGATCGAAATGATCGCCACGTAGTAGTCCCAGAAACCGCTGTTGAAGTCGCTCATCGGCCCGCCTCCTCGCCGGCATGGCGCTCAGCGTCATTCACGTCATCCGCAAACGGCAGCCGTGCGGCCGCCTCGAAACCGCCGCGGGCTTTCGCGCTGTAGGCCCACGCCACGATCGCGAAGAACACGGCCACCGTCACCACCGTCCACACGATCCGCACCGTCATGAAATCCATCGCCGCGTCCCCCGTCAATCGCGCACGTTGCGCAGTTCGAGCCCGAGGCCCTGCAGGTAGGCGATCAGCGCCTCGACCTCGGTGTGTCCGCGCACCATGTCGGGCGCCAGCGCGATCTCCTGGTCCGTGTACGGCACGCCGACCGAGCGCAGCGCGCGCATCCGGATCTGGATGTCCGAGTCGTCCAGCATGGTGCGCTCCAGGAACGGGTAGCGCGGCATGTTCGACTCCGGCACGACGTCGCGCGGGTTGTTGAAGTGGATGCGCATCCACTCGTCGGAATAGCGCCCGCCGACGCGCGCCAGGTCGGGCCCGGTGCGCTTGCTGCCCCACTGGAACGGATGGTCGTACACGGATTCGCCCGCCACCGAATAGTGGCCGTAGCGCATCACCTCGGCCCGGAACGGCCGGATCATCTGCGAGTGGCAGTTGTAGCAGCCCTCCCGGATGTAGATGTCGCGGCCCATCAGGCGCAGCGGCGGGTACGGCTTGATTCCCGCCACCGGTTCGGTCGTCTGGCGCTGGAAGTACAGCGGGACGATCTCCACCAGGCCGCCGACCGCCACCACCAGCACGATCAGGACGATCAGCAGCCACGTGTTGCGTTCGATGAAGTCGTGATTCATGTTCGCGCCTCTGTCATGTGCTCGCGGGTGGGATCGGGTCAGGCGTGCGCCAGCACGGCCGGGATCGGCTCGTCGACGGTGCGGCCGGCGGCGATCGTCTTGAACACGTTGTAGGCCATCAGCAGCATGCCGGACAGGTACAGCACCCCGCCGCCGAGGCGGATCACGTAGAAGGGATAGGTCGCCTTCACGCTCTCGACGAAGGTGTTGGTCAGCGTGCCGTCATCGTTGATCGCGCGCCACATCAGCCCCTGCATCACGCCGGCGATCCACATGGCCGAGATGTACAGCACGATGCCGATGGTGGCGGTCCAGAAGTGGGCGGTCACCAGTCCCATCGAGTACATCTGCGTGCGCCCCCACAGGCGCGGGATCAGGTAGTACAGCGCGCCGATCGTGACCAGGCCGACCCAACCCAAGGCACCCGAGTGCACGTGGCCGATGGTCCAGTCCGTGTAGTGCGACAGCGCGTTGACCGTCTTGATCGACATCATCGGGCCTTCGAAGGTCGACATGCCGTAGAAGGACAGCGAGACGATCAGGAATTTGAGGATCGGGTCGTCTCGCAGCTTGTACCAGGCACCCGACAGCGTCATCATGCCGTTGATCATGCCGCCCCAGCTCGGCGCCAGCAGCACCAGCGAGAAGACCATCCCGAGCGACTGAGTCCAGTCCGGCAGCGCCGTGTAGTGCAGGTGGTGCGGCCCGGCCCACATGTAGGTGAAGATCAGGGCCCAGAAGTGGACCACCGACAGCCGGTACGAGTACACCGGGCGGTTGGCTGCCTTCGGAATGAAGTAGTACATGATCCCGAGGAACCCGGCAGTCAGGAAGAAGCCGACCGCGTTGTGCCCGTACCACCACTGCACCATCGCATCCTGCGCGCCGGCGTAGGCCGAGTACGACTTCATCGGGCCCCAGGGAACTTCGGCGCTGTTGACCACGTGCAGCAGCGCCACCGTCAGTATGAAGGCGCCGAAGAACCAGTTGGCCACGTAGATGTGGCTGACCTTGCGCTTGGCGAGCGTTCCGAAGAACACGACCGCGTAGCTGATCCACACCACGGCGATCGCGATGTCGATCGGCCACTCCAGCTCGGCGTATTCCTTGCCGCTGGTATAGCCCAGCGGCAGCGTGATGGCGGCGGCCAGGATGATCAGCTGCCAGCCCCAGAACGTGAACCATGCGAGCGGCCCGGCGAACAATCGCGTCTGGCAGGTGCGCTGCACCACGTAGTACGAGGTGGCGAACAGCGCGCAGCCGCCGAAGGCGAAGATCACCGCGTTGGTGTGCAGGGGACGCAGCCGCCCGTAGCCGAGCCATGGAACCGGCGGCAGCAGATCCGGCCACGCCAGCTGGGCCGCGATCACGACACCGACCAGCATGCCGACGATGCCCCATACCACGGTCATCACCGAGAAGGCGCGTATGACGCCGAAGTTGTATTGCGCTTGTTCCTGCGTTCGGCTCATCCTGGGTTCTCCCGCTGTCCGGTGTGTCACGCTCGCGCCGCGAGTTGGCCGCACCCCTCCCCGCGAAACGCAATCATTCGCGTTTCGCCAGTCGGAGTACCGGCCAATGGTAGATAGGCAGGGGCCGCCGGACCTTGACCGGCGTCAATCGGGCGGGGACTGGTCGTCCAGAATTCGCCGTCCTTCGGCTTCCAGGTCGTCGAACTGACCGGACAGCACGGCCCAGGCCAGCACGACGCCGATCAACAGAACGAGCGCCACCGAAAGCGGGATCAGGATAAAGAGGGACGAGTCCATTGCCCTAGCCGCTGCGGGCGGGAGCAGCCGGCGAGGGCGGCGCCAGGCCAAGGCGCATCGAGTTCGCCAGCACGACGACCGAACTCAGCGCCATCCCGACCGCGGCGATCAGGGGGGAGACCCGGCCGGCGATCGCCAGCGGAACCACCGCGACGTTGTACGCGAGCGCCCAGCCCAGATTCAAACGTATCACGCGCGTGGCGCGACGCGCCAGCTCGAAGGTGAATCCGACGTCGGCCAGGCTGGATCGCAAGCAGATGATGTCGGCGCGGGCCTGGCTCAGATCGGAGCCCGACGCCAGCGCAATCGACGCGTCGGCCTGCGCCAGCACCGGCGCATCGTTGATGCCATCGCCGATCATCGCGACCCGCCGTCCCTGGCCCTGCAGGCGCGCCAGCAGCGCCTGCTTGCCGGCCGGGGTCTGCTCCGCGTAGATCTTCAATTTCGCGCCACAGTTCAACGCGGCGGCGATCCGGTCGACTGCGGCGCGCCGGTCGCCGGACACCAGCATCAGTTCGGCCCCACCGCGCGCCAGCTGCGCCAGCACGGAGCCGGCATCGGCACGGACCCGCTCGCCGAAGCGGATCAATGCCACGGGTCCGTCCGGGTCGGCCAGCACCAGTCCGGCACCGCCCAGGGCGCACTGCGCCGCCAGCGTGGGGCCGATATCGATGCGCGCGCCCGCCGCGCCGACCAGGCCGAGCGCGTACTCGGCCTTGCCGAGGCGATAGCGCCGCCCGTCGACCAGGCCCTCGACGCCGGCGCCCGCCACTTCGGTGACGCTGGACACGGAGACGGGCCGCAGGCACGCCTGCTGCGCGGTTCGTGACAGTGCGCGCGCGAACGGGTGGGCGGAACGCGACTCCAGGCCGGCCGCAATCCCCAGGCATTCGACATCGTCGAGCTCGCGCAACGACAGAATGCCGGTCACCGCCGGCTCGGCCTCGGTCAGCGTGCCGGTCTTGTCGAACGCAACGACCTGCACCCGCGTCAGTTCCTCCAGCACCGAGGCGCGCGCGACCAGCACGCCGCGCCGGGCCAGCGCAGCCTGCGCCATCGCCGTCGCCAGCGGAGCCGCCAGCGACAGTGCGCACGGGCAGGTGACGATCAGCACCGCGATCGCGTTGCGCAGCGCCACCGTCGAATCGAGCAGGGCCCACCCCAGCGCGGTCGCCAGGCTTGCGCCCAGCAGCACCAGCACGAAGCGGGCGGCGACCCGGTTGGCCAGCTCGACCGAGCGGGGCCGCTGGCTGGCGGCCTCCACGATCAGCCGCTGCAGCGCCGACAGCGACGTGTGCTCCCCGCACCGGACCGCTTCGATCACCAACGGCTGATCCAGATTCAGGCTGCCGGCCAGAACGCGCGCGCCCGGGGCGACGTCGACCGGAACCGATTCGCCCGTCAGCCAGGCCTGCGACAACGCCGAGCGGCCCTCGACCACTCGACCGTCGGCCGGTACCAGCGAACCGGCCGGCACGATCAGCCGGTCGCCCACCGCCAGGCGATCGCTGGCAACCGTTTCGAACTCCGAGGAGAGCGGATGGTTGCGCAACCGCTGCGCCTGACCCGCGGTCCGCTCGATGGCTGCGTCGATGTGCGCGGATGCCTGCGTCAGAGCCCGTTGCTGCCACCAGCGCACGGACAGCAGCAGCGCGATGAACATCGTGATCGAGTCGAAGTACACCGGGCCGCGCCCGGCCAGCAGCGCGAACCCGCTGGCGCCGAAAGCGGCGCCCAGCCCCAGCGCAACCGGCACGTCCATGCCGACCTGGCCGGCGCGCAGCTGGGCGGCGGCGGCGCGCCACAGCGGCGCGCCCGAAAACAGCACCACCGGTATCGCCAGGACGGCCTGCGACACGCGCAGCAGCTGTTCCAGGACGGGGCCGATCTCGCCCGGCTGCGCCAGGTACGAGGGCACCGCCAGCATCATCACCTGCATCATGGCCAGCCAGGCCACCAGCACGCGCAACAGCTCGATGCGCTGGGCCCGCCGCTCGCCATCGAGCGTCGCGTCGGCGACCCGGTAGCCGGCACGCACGACCGCCTTGCGCAGCGCCGCCAGCCCGACCCGATTGCGGTCGTACACGATCGTGGCACGCCGTGCCACGAAGTCGACGTTGGCGACCGCGACGCCCGGTGTCGCGCGCAGCCGCGCCTCGATCAGCAGCGCGCAGGCGGCGCACACCATGCCGCGAATCTCGATCTGCCCGCGCGCAGCCTGCTGCTGCGCCGCTCCGGCCCGGTCGTCCGCCGCAACGGCGCCGACCGGGCGGGCGAGGCGGGAGCGCGCGAGCGCGATCTGTTCGGCAATGAAGGCGCAGCCCAGGCAGCAGTACGACTGCTGCCTGCCGTCGACCTCACGCTCGATGATGCGCAGGCCGACCAGCGCCTCGCCGCAGTGCGCGCAGAACACGGCTGCCGCACCGTCGCCGTCATGCCCCTTGTGAAACTGACCCGAAACCTGAGTTGGCGTCACCGCGCGCCCCTGACCCTTCCGATTGGGACCCAGCGTAGGAGGGTGCGCGTTGCGTCGCTTGATCGTTGTCAAGCGCGCACTCGTATCAACCGCGCTTGGAGCCGAGGTAAAGGGGTATTCGGACCCCGGCCACGCCGCTCAGTCGAACAGCGTGGCGTCGACCTGGTCGAGCCGATCGGTGCAAAGGGCGTCGATGCCCCACTGCACCAGTTGGATTGCGCGCGGTCGCTCGTTGACCGTGTAGGCGTATACCCAGTACCCGGCGTCGCGAATCGTGCGGATCGCCGCGGCGTCCAGGTGGCGGTGGTCGCAATGCAACGCCACGCATTGCAGCTGCTGCAGCTGCTCGCGCCAGTTGCGCGGAACGCGCGCGCACAGCAGGCCGCGCGGCAGCCCGGGCACCGCATCCCGCGCCGCCGCCAGCGCCGTCCCCGAAAACGAAGACAGCAGCGGAAGCTGTGCATCGGGCCGGTGGGCGGTCTCGCCGGGCGGCGGCATCCGGTCCGCAAACCCCTGCGCCAGCGCCTGGGCAACCCGCTGCCCGGTTCGCCGCTTATCGCCCGCGGACGGCTTGAGCTCGGCGTTGATCCAGACCTGGTGGGAGCGGCAGTAGGCGATCGCCTGGGTCAGGTGCGCGACCGGTTCGCCGGCAAACTCTCCCGAAAACCAGCGCCCGGCGTCCAGCCGCGCCAGCTCGGCCCACGAGCGGCCGGCCACCGGGCCGGCCCCGTCGGTGGTGCGATCCAGGGTCGCGTCGTGCATCAGCAGCGGCTCGCCGTCGGCCGACAGCGTGACGTCGAACTCGACCCCGCGAAAGCCGCGCTCGCAACCGGTCCGGATCGCGGCCACCGTGTTCTCCGGCGCAAAGGCGCCGCCGCCCCGATGCGCTATCGCGTGCGGGTACGGCCATGAATTCATCAAGCGGCCTTCGCGACGCGCCGGCGCCGCACGTACACCAGCCGCTCGATGCGGGCCACCAGCAGGTTTTCGGCGTCGACCACCTCGGCGTGAAACAGGTGAAGGTGCTTGCTGCCGTTGGCGGTCATGGTGCGGATCGAACGCAGGTCCTCATCGCCCACCCTCAGCACCGCGCGCACGCGCGAGCGGCCGGCGGCGATGTAATCGATGCAGGCCGAGCGGTCCCATACGACATAATCCGGTCCCAGGTTATGGGACAACATCAGCACGAAGAACGGGTCCGTCATCGCGTACAGCGAGCCGCCGAAATGGGTGCCGTGCGCGTTGCGGTTGTATCGCCGCAGCGGCATTTCGACCACGACCTCGCGGTAATCCGGCGCGATGTGCCGCACGCGGATGCCCGCGCCGGCCAGCGGCGGCCACAGGTTCAGGACCCAGCGCGCCAGGCGCGGCGGCAGCGACAACGCAAGGGACATCGGAGGTTCCGGGGCAAATGGGCAGTCTAGCCGGGGACGGTCTGCGGCACCCGCCGGTCCACCTGTCGATCCACGGGCGCGTGCAGGGGGTCGGGTTCCGCGACACCTTCAGCCTGCACGCGCTGCAGCGCGGCGTCGACGGGTGGGTGCGCAACCGACGCGACGGCAGCGTCGAGGCCCTGATCCAGGGCGAGCCGCGCGCGCTCGAAGCGCTGATACAGTGGGCCCATCACGGCCCGCCCGCGGCGCGCGTGGAACGGGTCGAACGCCGGGCCGCGAGCGCCGAGGAGGCCGCCACGCTGGCCTCGGGGTTTCACCGCCTTCCAACCGCCTGATATCGACGCACGCCGATGAACTCTGCCGCCGCGCCGCCCGAGAGCGGGTTCGACTGGGTCAATCCGTATCCGACCACGCGCACGCCCGTGTTCGCGCGCAACGTGGTCGCCACCTCGCAGCCGCTGGCCGCCAGTGCCGGGTTGATCACGCTGCGGCGCGGCGGCAACGCGGTCGACGCGGCGGTCGCCAGCGCCGCGGCCATCAGCGTGACCGAACCCTGCTCCAACGGCCTGGGGTCGGACACTTTCGCGATCGTCTGGGACGGCTCCCGGCTGCACGGACTGAACGCCAGCGGCACGGCACCCTCGACCTGGACACCCGAGTACTTCCGCCAGCGCTACGGGACCGACCCGGCGGCCCGCCCGGTGCGCGGCTGGGACACGGTGACGGTGCCGGGCGCGGTGGCCGGCTGGGCCGAGCTGCACCGGCGCTTCGGCCGGCTGGGCTTCGCCGAGGTGCTGGCCCCGGCGATCGAATACGCGGAGCGCGGATTCGCGGTCAGCCCGATCGTGCAGGACAAGTGGCAGCGCGCCGCGCCGCTGCTCACCGGCATCGCCGGCTTCGATGAGCATTTCCTGCCGCGCGGGCGCGCCCCCGCCGTCGGCGAGCACTTCGTGCTGCCCGGGGCGGCGCGCTCGCTGAAGCGGATCGCCGAGAGCGCCGGCGAGGACTTCTATCGCGGCCAGATCGCCGAGGCGATCGCCTCCTTCGCCCGGGCCGGCGGCGGCACGCTCAGCCTGCGCGACCTGCAGGACTATGCGCCGGCCTGGGTCGACACGATCCACCAGCCGTTCGCCGGCTGCGAACTGCACGAGATTCCGCCCAACGGCCAGGGCATCGCGGCGCTGATGTGCCTGGGGATGCTGGCGCACACGGACCTGGCCGACGCCGCGGTCGACAGCGCCGACTGGCACCACCTGACGATCGAGGCGATGAAGCTCGCGTTCGCCGACGTGTACGCGCAGGTGGCGGACCCTTCGGCGATGCGCGTGAGCGCAACCCAGATGCTGGAGCCGGGCTACCTGCGCAAGCGGGCGCGCCGGATCGACCGGGCGCGGGCGCAGGTGTTCGGGCCGGGCGCGCCGGACCGCGGCGGCACCATCTACCTGGCGACAGCCGACGACAGCGGCATGATGGTGAGCCTGATCCAGTCCAATTTCATGGGCTTCGGCTCCGGAATCGTCGTGCCCGGTTTCGGCGTCTCGCTGCAGAACCGGGGATTCGGATTCAGCCTGGACCCGCTGCACCCGAACTGCGTGGCCCCGGGCAAGCGCCCGTTCCACACGATCATTCCGGCGCTGCTGACGCGCGCCGGCACCGCGCAGATGAGCTTTGGCGTGATGGGCGGCAACATGCAGCCGCAGGGCCACGTGCAGACGCTGACGCGGATGCTGCTGGCGCGCCAGCAGCCGCAGGCGGCCTGCGATGCGCCGCGCTGGAAATGGGCCCAGGGGCTGGACCTGGAGGTCGAAAGCGACATGCCGCCGGCGGTCGTGGCGGAGCTGCAGCGACGCGGCCACCGGATCGTGCGGGGCGAGGACGCCTACATGGACTTCGGGTCGGGGCAGATGATCTGGCGCCTCGGCGATCCGGGCGTCGACGGGTATGTCGCGGCGAGCGACAGCCGGCGTGATGGGCAGGCTTGCGGGTATTAGCCGCCGCCGCACGCCCTCACTCCCGCCCCTCTCCCGCTTCGCGGGTGAGGGGCGATCGATCGTAGAATCACCCGGATGAGCGCCCCGACCCCTGCCTCGCCCGCCACTGCCACCGGCGTCGCCTTCATCGGCCTGGGAGTCATGGGTTATCCGATGGCCGGCCACCTGGCGCGGGCCGGATACCGCGTCACCGTCTACAACCGCAACCGGGCCAAGGCGGAACAATGGCGCGCCGAACACGGGGGCAACCGGGCCGACACGCCGATGCAGGCCGCGCACGGTGCGCGCGCCGTGTTCACCTGCGTGGGCAACGACGACGACGTGCGGGCGGTCGTGCTGGGGCCGGACGGCGCGTTCGCCGGCATGCCGAGCGGCGCCGTGCTGGTCGACCACACGACGGCCTCGGCCCGGCTGGCGCATCAGCTGCACGCGCAGGCCCGCACGCTGGGACTGCATTTCGTCGACGCACCGGTGTCCGGCGGCCAGGCCGGTGCCCAGAAGGGCCAGCTGACGGTGATGTGCGGCGGCGACCTGCAGCCCTTCGAGGAGGTCGAACCCGTGATCGGCACCTACGCGCGCGCCGTCACCCGGATCGGACCGAGCGGAGCGGGGCAGCTGACCAAGATGGTGAACCAGCTGTGCATCGCCGGGGTGCTGCAGGGCCTGGCCGAAGGCATCGAATTCGGGCAGCGGGCCCACCTGAACATGGAGCTCGTGCTGAAGGTGATCGGACAGGGTGCCGCGCAGAGCTGGCAGATGGACAACCGCGGGCTGACGATGGTGCAGGACCGGTTCGACTTCGGCTTCGCGGTCGACTGGATGCGCAAGGATCTGGGCCTGTGCCTGGACGAGGCACGCCGCACCGGTTGCACGCTGCCGGTCGCGGCCCTGATCGATCAGTTCTACGCCGATGTGCAGGCGATGGGCGGTGGACGGTGGGACACGTCCTCGTTGATACGCCGCCTGCGCCCGCCGCGGTCCTGACCTCCGAATGGACGCGGGCAGTCTGCAGCAGGCGGTCGCGGAACTGCGGCCGACGCTGCTGCGCATCGCGCGCCTGCAGCTGCGCAACGACGCCTGGGCCGAGGACGCCGTGTCGGAGACGCTGATCTCGGCTCTGGAAGGAGCCGACCGCTTCGGCGGCCAGTCGCAACTGAAAACCTGGGTAGTCGGCATCCTGAAGCACAAGATCATCGACCAGTTCCGGCGCAGCGGGCGCGAAGTGTCGCTCGAAGCGGCGGCCGAGGCGGCCCAGGTCGAGACGTTCGACGAGCTGTACAAGCAGGACGGCCACCGGATCAACGAGCCGCTCGAGTGGGGCGATCCGGAGCAGGCGTTGTCCCGGGTCCAGTTCTTCGAGATCCTTCAGATGTGCGTCGACGAGTTGCCCGCCGCACTGGCGCGCGTGTTCATGATGCGCGAATGGCTGGAACTGGAGACCCAGCAGATCTGTAAGGAAAACGACATCACGTCGACCAATTGTTTCGTGATGCTGCACCGGGCTCGAGTGCGTCTGCGGGAATGCCTGGAAATGCGCTGGTTCGCACAATGATGGGTTGGCTCAGAATCACTTGCCGACAGGCGCAGGTGCTGCTGTCGCAGCGGCAGGATGGCGGACTCGGCCCGCTGCAAGTCCTGCGGCTGCGGCTGCACCTGACCGCGTGCGACTGGTGCTCCCGGGTCGCGCGCCAATTCCGCTTCATATCGGAAGCCGTGCGACGGATCGGGTCGTAGTTTCCGCGCCGCACCGTATACCAAGAACACGCGTCAGCCGGTTCAGGTTGAACCGCCGCCACCGCTGCACACTCCTACTATCGCGAGTATGCGGCGCAATCCGGTGTTGACCCGCTATCGTTTTGGCGGTGGTCTGCTGTGGGCGCTGATGCTGGGTGCGGTCGCGGCGTCGGCCGCGCCTCCGCCCACGGAGATCAGCGTGGTGGCCACCGCGCAGGACGCAGCTGTGCAGGTCACGGCACGTGCTCTGCTGCACGCGCCGATCGAACTGATCTGGCAGACGCTGACCGATTATGACCACCTGGCGCGGTTCATCCCCGGCATCGCGTCCAGCCGCGTCGTGTCCCGCCAGGGTGCTCAACTGACGATCGAGCAGGTGGGCACCGCCCGCCTGTGGTTCCTGACGTATCCGATCAGCGTCACGGTCACCGCGCTGGAGCATCCGTACGAAGGCATCGACGTGCACCTGCTGCAGGGCAACCTGCGACAGCTGGACGGCGGCTATCGGATCGAACCCCGGCCGGACGGCACCACCGAGCTCACCTGGAGCGGCTCGATCGCGCCCGATGCGCCGCTGCCGGGGTTCATGCGCACGCCCTTGCTGCGGCGGACCATCTCGGAGCAGTTCACCGGCATGGTGCGGGAGATCGAACGGCGCGCCGATCTTTCGCTGGCCCGATCGGCTCTGCCGCGGTGAGAACCCCACGCAGCCCGGCGCGCAGCCGGATGATCATGTAGCGGGCACCGCTCGCAGATCCGGGCGCACCGACGGTTCCCCGCAGCGGTCGCCGGTACCCTCTCAGAACCGAGCCTTTCGTAAGGACTGCCGGCCCCGGCCGACGGATCCGGCACACTCGCGCAAGCGTCAGGGAGCCCCGCCATGCACCGGTCCAAACTGCTGCTGGTACTTGCGATCGCGCTGGCCGTCGCGGCGTTCTTCGCGTTCGACCTGGGCCGCTTCGTCCGGCCCGACTACTTTGTGGCGCAGAAGCAGGTCCTCGACGCCTGGCATGCACAGCATCCGCTGACTGCGGCGGCCCTGTTCATGGCGATCTACATCGCCGTGACGGCGCTGTCGCTGCCGGGCGCCCTGCCGATGACGCTGGCCGGCGGCGCGCTGTTCGGCCTGGTGCAGGGCACGGTGCTGGTGTCGTTCGCCTCGTCGATCGGCGCCACGCTGGCGTTCCTGGCGGCGCGCTTCGTGCTGCGCGACTGGGTCCAGGCCCGCTTCGGGGACCGCCTCGAGCCGATCAACCAGGGGATTCGGCGCGAAGGGGCGTTTTACCTGTTCGCGCTGCGGCTGGTGCCGCTGTTTCCGTTCTTCGTGATCAACCTGGTGATGGGCCTGACCGCCATTCCGGTTCGGGTCTTCTACTGGGTGAGCCAGGTCGGCATGCTGGCGGGCACGATCGCGTACGTGTACGCGGGCACACAGCTCGGCCAGTTCAGTTTCTCGTGGCAGCTGTTGGCGGCCTTCGCGCTGCTGGGCCTGTTCCCGCTGCTGGCGCGGCGCGCGCTCGAGGCGATCAAGGCGCGCCGCGTGTATTCCCGCTGGCCGCGGCCGGCCAGGTTCGACTACAACCTGGTCGTGATCGGCGCCGGCTCGGCCGGCCTGGTGAGCGCCTATATCGCCGCCGCCACACGGGCCCGGGTCGCACTGATCGAAAAGGACCGTATGGGTGGCGACTGCCTGAACACCGGGTGCGTGCCCAGCAAGGCGCTGATCCGGGCCGCCCGCCTGAACGCGCACATCCGACGCGCCGGCGAGTTCGGCCTGCAGGCCAGCAGCCGGGTGCACTTCGCACAGGTGATGGAACGGGTCGCGCGCGTCGTGCAGGCGGTCGAGCCGCACGACTCGGTGCAGCGCTACACCGCGCTGGGCGTCGAGTGCCTCCACGGCAGTGCGCGGCTGACCTCGCCCTGGACCGTGCAAGTCGATACCGATTCCGGCCCGCGCACCCTGACCACGCGCGCGGTCGTGATCGCGACCGGCGCCCGCCCCTTCGTGCCGCCGATACCCGGGCTGGAGCAGGTCGGCTACCTGACATCCGACACGCTGTGGGCGTTGCGCGAGCTGCCCGCCCGCCTGCTGGTGCTGGGCGGAGGGCCGATCGGCTCTGAGCTGGCGCAGGCGTTCGCGCGCCTGGGCTCCCAGGTCACGCAAGTCGAGATGCTGCCGCGGCTGCTGGCGCGCGAGGATCCCGACGTGTCCCGGCTGGTGGCCGAGCGGTTCCGCCAGGAGGGCATCCGCGTGCTGGTCGACCACACGGCCCGGCGGTTCCTGCTGGAAGGCGATCGCCGGATCCTGGTCGCCGGGCACGCCGGGGAGGAAGTGCGCATCGAGTTCGACCGGGTGCTGGTCGCGGTGGGCCGCGCGGCCCGCACCGAAGGGCTGGGGCTGGAGGCGCTGGGCATCGGCACCGCGCGCGGCGGCACCGTCGAGACCGACGAGTTCCTTCGAACCCGGTACCCGAACATCACCGTGTGCGGCGACGTGGCCGGTCCCTACCAGTTCACGCACATCGCCTCGCACCAGGCCTGGTATGCGGCGGTCAACGCGCTGTTCGGCCGGTTCCGCGCGTTCCGCGCCGACTACCGGGTGATCCCGTGGGCGACCTTCGTCGATCCCGAAGTGGCGCGCGTGGGTCTGAACGAGCAGGAAGCGCGCGAACGCCGCATCGAGGCCGACGTGGCGACCTACCCGATCTCGGAGCTGGATCGCGCGATCGCCGACGGCGAGACGACCGGCTTCGTCAAGGTGCTGACCCGGCCGGGCTCCGACCGCATCCTGGGCGTCACGATCGTGGGACCGCACGCCGGCGATCTGCTGGCCGAATACGTGCTGGCGATGAAACAGAAGGTCGGCTTGCGCGGCATCCTGGGCGCGATCCACGTCTATCCGACGCTGGCCGAAGCGAACAAGTACGCCGCGGGCAGCTGGAGGCGCGCGCAGGTGACCCTGGGACAATGGGCGTTCCTGGAGGC
>Ga0209698_10000229_pt1 | contig 60516 bp, 54 predicted proteins | sample LitLauG_LLR_2012_FD_187203 | JGI IMG/M metagenome (GOLD analysis project Ga0209698, IMG submission 187203) | Freshwater sediment microbial communities from Pennsylvania, USA - Little Laurel Run_MetaG_LLR_2012 (SPAdes) (version 2) | ecosystem: Environmental > Aquatic > Freshwater > Creek >... | reverse complement strand
AACATGCCGTCCAAGCTGCGGTCACCCAATAGTGGCACCACTAGCGTCCTCTTTCTGGCACCCTTGTAGTATACGGTTGGCTGCGGGGGGTGTCAAGGGCTTAGGCGGGTATTTTTCGTACTCCTGCGAAGAAACATCCACCTTGCCGAAATATTCTTTGAAATGTATGAAAAAATGAAACATATCTCGCCCATCAGTCATCTGTTTGAGACTCAAAGTGCGGGTGTTTTTTAGGGGTTTTTGCCTAGCTTGAAATGGGGTGAACACTTAGAATAAGTGAGGGGCTCTCCCTCAGGTACTATGCTGGAAAAATTACTTACAGAGCAGTCGAATCCCGCCTCGGAGCGGATCGGAGAGCTGCCAACGGCCGAAATGCTAGCCGTCATGAACCGCGCCGACTCCGAGGTTGCCGGGGCCGTCGCGGCGGAAATCCCGCGCATCGCCGCCGCCGTGGACGCCATCGCCGCCCTCCTTAATAAAGGTGGTCATTTGGCGTATATAGGCGCGGGGACCAGTGGACGGCTCGGCGTGCTGGACGCGTCGGAGTGCCCGCCGACGTTCAACGTGCCTACCGATCTGGTGCGCGGCATCATCGCGGGCGGCGAAAGGGCGCTGACGAGGGCGGCCGAGGGAGTGGAAGACGATCCGGAAGCCGGGGCGCGCGACCTGCTCGCCTCGGGATTTGGACCGGGTGACGCGCTTGTAGGCATCGCGGCCAGCGGCAGGACTCCTTATGTTCTGGGCGCGATCGCGGCGGCGCGGAAACTGGGCGCGCTCACCGCCGGGATCAGTTGCACCCTTGATTCGGAGCTGTCGCGGGCGGTGGACTACCCCATCGAGCCCAAGCCGGGGCCGGAGATTCTCACCGGGTCAACGCGCCTGCGGGCCGGGACGGCCACGAAAATGGTGCTGAACATGATCAGCACCGGCGTCATGATCAAGCTGGGGTATGTGTATGGCAACCTGATGGTGAACGTCCAGCCGACCAACCGCAAACTGGAGGATCGCGCTCGGCGTATCATCGAACAAGCAGCCGGAGTATCGCCCGAACGCGCCGCGGAGCTGCTGGACGCGTCGGGACGGAACGTGCGAAGCGCCATTGAGATGGCGAAGAAGCCGGTAGCCAGGAGCCAGGAGCCAGAATAAGAGGCTGGCCGGATTGATTCATGGACAAATTTCTTATCCAGGGCGGTTCGCCTTTAGAGGGCGCCATCGCGGTGAGCGGGGCTAAAAACGCGGCTCTGCCGATTCTGGCGGCCTCATTATTGACGGCCGAGCCGGTGATTCTGGGACGCGTTCCCGATGTCAAAGACATCCGCACCATGGAAAAGCTGCTGGCGCACGCCGGGGCGCGGGTGAAGCGCGACCGTAACGACGTGACGGTGCAGGCAGCGGAGATCGCTCGGCCGGAGGCTCCTTACGAAGTGGTGAAAACCATGCGCGCGTCGAGCCTGGTGCTGGGTCCGCTGGTGGCGCGGACGGGGCGCGCGCGGGTATCGCTCCCCGGAGGCTGCGCCATCGGCTCGCGGCCGATCAATCTGCATGTTTCCGGCCTGGAAAAGCTCGGCGCGACGGTGCGTCAGGAGCACGGCTATATCGAAGCGGTGGCTCCGGCAGGGCTGCGCGGCGCGGAAGTATTCTTCGACCGCATCACGGTGACCGGAACCGAAGACTTGCTGATGGCCGCCGTGCTGGCCTCCGGCGAAACGGTGATCAACAACGCGGCGCGCGAGCCGGAGGTGGTGGATCTGGCCGAACTTCTCGTCAAAATGGGCGCGGAGATCGTGGGCGCGGGCACGTCCACCATCCGCGTAAAGGGCGTGGCGAAGCTGCATGGCGCCTCACACACCATTATTCCGGACAGGATCGAAGCCGGTACGTTTCTGATCGCCGGCGCGATCACCAGGGGCGATGTCACGGTGACGGGCTGCGCTCCGGAGCATCTGCGGGCGCTGATCGCCAAGATGCAGGAGAGCGGCGCGGAGGTGACTGAACCCGAGGCAGGCGCGCTGCGCGTCCGCGTGCGGGGTAAACTGCGGAGCGCCGACATGACGACAGAGGAGCATCCCGGCTTCGCCACCGATTTGCAGGCGCAGTTCATGGCATTGATGACGCAGGCCGAGGGCATCGCGATCATTACCGAAACGATTTTCGAGAATCGCTTCATGCACGCGCAGGAGCTGGCGCGCATGGGCGCGAACATCCGCCTGGACGGGCGCCGCGCGATTGTGGCCGGCCGCAGCGAGCTATCGGGCGCGGAAGTGATCGCCAGCGACCTGCGCGCCAGCGCGTCGCTGGTGCTGGCGGGCCTTGCCGCCCAGGGCGAAACGTCGATTGACCGCGTGTACCACATCGACCGCGGCTATGAGAGAATCGAGCAGAAACTGGCGGGCGCCGGTGCGCGCATCCGGAGGGTGTAATGAAGCATAACGAAGGATTTTTGGCCCTTGTGAACGACGCGAAATCGCGCGTCAAGGAAATGACCGTCGAAGAGTTGAAGACGCTTGCGCCCGGCAGTTATCAATTGATCGACGTGCGCGAGGATGCCGAGTGGGCGGCGGGCCACGCGGCGGGTTCGGTGCACATCGGCAAAGGCGTGATCGAGCGCGATATCGAGACGAAGGTCCCGGATAAGGGCGAAACGCTGGTGCTCTACTGCGGGGGAGGCTTCCGGTCCGCTCTGGCTGCGGATGTGTTGCAGAAGATGGGCTATCAGAATCCGATTTCGCTGGCCGGCGGATGGCGGGCGTGGAACGAAGCGGAGATGCCGATCGAGAAGTGAAGTGTCCAGTCTGCGGGCTTTTGAATCCACCTGAAGCCGAGCAGCGCGACTGCGGCTACAACTTCTCGGCGAGATCGGGCGGAACAAAGAAGCCGTTTGTTGCCCGCTACCGCATGGCGATGCTGCTGGCCATCCTGGTCGTTATCCTGATGCTGGCCTATGCGGTGTGGAGCTTTTTCCAAGTGTTCAACCACAGCCCGATGTAATCTGGCCGCTTGGTGTACCGCTTGCGGAGCACTCGAAAAGGTTCTAAGTTTGGGTTATGACTGTAGAGGCCATCAAAGAAGCAATTTCCGGACTCGGGGCCGAGGAGAAGGCGTCCCTGGCAGCGTGGATTGCTGAGCAGGACTCTGCGGAATGGGACCGCCAGATGGAAGAGGATTTCTCTCCAGGCGGCGCTGGCATGGCGTTGCTCGAGGAGGCAGCCGAGGATTTGCGCGCGGGCCGGGTCCTTCCGATGGATGATTTCCTGGCTGCCGCAAAGAACGAAGCGCAGCAGCGGCCGTGAACCGGCTCACATCGACAACTACATCTCGCTTCTGGAAGCTATTCGCGGGCCTACCTCTGGAAGTGAAGGCTCTGGCCTTCGAAAAGTACGGTCTGTTCAAAGACAACCCCAATCACCCCTCTCTCGGTTTCCAGCAGAAAGGAAGGGCGTGGACAGTCGAAATCGGGCGCTCCCACAGAGCCATCGCCTACCGCGAGGGGAACAATCTTTCATGGTTCTGGATTGGATCGCACGAAGATTACAACAACATCCTGAGAAGAGTAAAGTAGCTGTCATCGCGAAGCAACCCTTCGCTTATTCGCGCTTCCGCGCCCTGGCATCTACTTTCTTACTTTAGAACGGCGCCTGGCCGGTGCCGAAGATTTCCACCAGGAACACGTATACAATCAGCCCCAGCGCTCCGGTGGTGAGATACGCCACCATCTTCGTGAACCCCACGCCCATGAACTCGAACCGCAGCAACAGCGCCAGCGCCAGGCCGGTGATCATCAGGTACGGATTTACCGACAGGCTGCTTAAATTGGTGAACACCAGCGCGACGAAGTAAAACAACAGCGGCAGGTTGCTGTCGTACTTCTTCTTCAGCAGGAAAGCGATGGTCACGACAGCCAGCGCGACGACCAGCAGGCCGGTGACGTTCTCGGCATTTGCGTCCAAATACACTCTCTTGACCATCGGCGGAGGCGGGCTGCGGCTTTAGATCATCTTTGGAGAATCAGTCATCGCGCTGGAGCGAAAAGCCTACGAGGGCGAGGCTCGTTTGGCGCTATCGGACGCCCGGTCAGAAGGAAAACGCCAGCGACGTGTATCCGGTATTCGCCAGGTAGTTCTGGAGGCTGGAAAACTGCTCGCGATAGCCGTAATACTGATACCCGGCATTCCAGCGGAGTTTGGCGTTGATCTTCACCGAGAGACGAAACTGTGGCGAAAGATAGCGCAGAGGAAATGTCTGCGCGGCCTGAAACGCGGGCAGAGCCGAGTTGCTTCCCGTGCCGTACGGCGTCGCCCGGCCGTCGCCTGTGTCCTGAATTTGGCTGTAGCCGGCATAGATGTCGGCGCGGCTGCCGATGGCGAAGCGAGCGCCCAGCGTGGCCGTGTGCAGATTGCTGATGTAGTAGGAATTCTCGCCCGTCACATCGGAGCCGGCGGCGAAATAATCGATGCCGCCGAGTGTGGTCAAGTGGAGCTTGGCATAGCTTGCGTCGATCGAGAACCAACTGCGCGGGGTCCAGGACGCGTCGGCTCCATACTGGCGCGCGTGCGAGGCATAGGCGGTCAGCGTGTCGGAATTGACGTTGTAATCGGACTTGCCGTAGGCTCCGAGCCGCAGCAACTTGGTGCGATATTCGGCGCGCACGCGAAACGCCTGATAATTGCCGTCACTCACCGGGTAAATGGGATGGTTCTGGCGTCCGATCTCGCCGTCGGCGCTGATGGTGAGGCCTTTTACGGGCTTGTATCGGATGCCCAAGGTCGCAGCCTTCAACTGATTGCTCTGCTCGATGGCCGCATGCGAAGGCGCGGGGTCGCCCAAATTGCTCTGTCCCTGGACGGAATTGATGTGACGGTCGGAATATTCGAAGCCGCCATGAATGGCGAACCATTTGCTGGGGTGGTACAGCAGGTTCGTCGCATTGGAAAACGTCTGGATACCCAGGTATTGAAACGGCAGCACGGGGCTGGCTTGAAAGCCGTTGATAAACTCGGTGAAGTACGAGTCACCGACCATACGGATGTTGGAGTAAGACGTCTGATTGGTGAGATCGATGTGCTCCGCGGGGAAAAGCGTCACGGTGAGATTCGCCGTCAGCGCTGGGCGCTGCGCGTTGCCATAGGTGACCACCTGCTGTTGGGTTGCATTGCCGCGAAACGCCGTGCCTGCCGCGAGTTCGTCGAGGGAAAAGGCGTCCTTGCCGGCGACGTAGGTAAAATGGCCGTTCACCGCCCAGTATTTGCGGCCCTCGCGAAACAGGCCGACACGCCAGTAGGGGTTGGTCCCGTGGATCGGCTGAGTGGATTGATAAGACGACAACGTATTGAGATCGGCGGTATTGTTTCCTGCTGAAGGCGAGCCCAGTGAAACGGGCGAGCTTTCCTTATAATCCTGCCAGCCGTGTAACACATGCAGACGCATGCCGAGCAGATGCAACTCACCGCCCAGGCGATATTCATTCACCTCGCGATGCACGTTAGCGAACAGAGGATACTGGTCGCCCTGTTCGTTGAACAGCTGGATGGTGGTGAGCGCGGGTCCGGTTTCGAGGTTGCGCGAATAGCCGAGGAACAACTGCACGGCCTTATCGGGAAACAGTGTGAGGTCGTGATCCTGCATGGTGCGCGTGGTGTTCATGGCGTGCTCGCCATAAGCCACAGTGAGCGCTGGATCGACGTATTCGGTGAGGCGCCACATCATGTCGTAGCGGTAGAGGTGGTTTTTCGCAACGCGCAGCACGGCGGATTGATACGGATCGTTACCCAGGCCCTGGGTGGTGATCAGCAGCGAATCGAACCAGCGGCCCTGGCCGTCACGCGAGACGATCATCAGCGAACTGGACAGCAGACGGATGCCGTTGCGGTAATTCACTGTGCTGTCGTACATGCCAGCGTCTCCGCCGATGGACGCAAAGCGGTAGCCGAGCTCGAACGACTGGATGATATTGTAATTGCCGTTATTGTCGCCGCGCGGGTTGCCGGTCTGCTCGTTCGACGGCGCGACGGTCTGCTGCGCCCAACACAGCATCGGGATGAAGAGAAGGATTCTCATCGCAGAAAGAACGCGTCGGCGTTGGAGCCATGAATGCGCGCATGGCACACGGTGCAGTTCTGATATCTCGGGTCCGCCAGGTTGTGCGTAGATGGCGTGTGCGTCACGCCATTGGCGGTGCGCCCGAAAGAGCCCGCGCCGTTGTGACATTCCAGGCACAATGTGAAAATCGCAGGCCTGCGCAGCATCTTGGCGTTTGCCGATCCATGCGGCGCGTGGCAAATTTCGCAGCCGTCGATGCGCACCGCGGCGTGCTCGTAGACGAACGGCCCGCGCTTATCGGCATGGCATTTCAGGCAAGGCTCCTCCGCGCCTTCCTTTTGATCCACCATATGTGGACGCGACCCCATGCGCCAGGACGCGGCGAAGGTCCCATGAGGATTGTGGCAATCGGTACATTCGACCACACCTTCATTCACGCGATGCTTGAACGGCATGGCAAATTGCGCCTTGACGGTCGTGTGGCAGGAGGTGCATAGCTCGGTTTGCTTTTTGGCAAGCAGAGCCTTGGGAGCCTTGGAGTTGTGGATCGAATGGCAGTTGGTGCAGACCACGTCCTGCTCGGTGTGGATGCTGCGACGGATATTGGCGCGGGAGATGGTGTGGGCGTGGCATTTCAGACAGGCGTCCAGAGTTTTTTCGGGGCCGATCTCGGAGAAGGCGACGATGTTGGCCTTTCCGCCACGGGCTTCCAGATGCGCCTTGCCGGGACCGTGGCAACTTTCGCAGCCTGGATTGGCTGGTGTTTCCGCGCCCCCGGCGATGCGGGCATAGTGAGGATTGCGAAAAAACTGGTTATAAATCAGCGCGTGACAGGTCTTGCAAGCCTCGCTGCCGACGTAATCGGCGCCTTGCGCACACACGGAGAGAGCACTGGAAAGCAAAAAGGCCCGAAGCAACTTCACTACCTCAATTTAACCATCAAAAGAGGAGGAAGTTTCGGGCCTTTTTGTATTGTTTTTGGTAAATTCTTAGTGGTCCCCCTGGCTCAAGCGCGTGAGCCAAGGGAGCCCTATTTGGTATAGCTGATGCCGACCATCGGCACGATTTCTTGCAGCCAGCCGCTGACCTTGCCGCCGTTCGGGGTGATGACGTTCTTGGGGAAGGGCGTCAGATAATCGTGAACGTCGAAGCGGAGCTGGACGTGCGGCGAGAGCTGCACCTTCACGCCGCCGCCGACACTGACCAGCGGCGTCAAGTCCTGCTGCTGGGTGAGCAACGCGACGCCGCTCAGCGGCTGATACGCCACCTGCGCGCCCGTGCCCTGATACAACTTCACGCCCGCGCCAGCCGCCACGTACGGGCGGATGCGCGATTCCGAAGGTGTCGCGTGCCACATGAGGTCGTAATGAAACTGCTGCGAGCGCGCCGACATGCTGGCCGAAGTGCCTCCGGAATTGAGCCCAAGAGAGCCCATGCCGTAGTCGTAGCGAAGCTCGCCGCTCCAGTTGTTTTTCCAGGCGTTTCCCAGCCACACCGATCCGTTCAGCGCCGTTCTAATGGACGCCGAGGCGGATCCGGCCGGTGAGTTGACGGTCTCGGAGGTGTAAAACCCGCCGCCGACGCCTCCGCCGACTTCCCAGTTTTGCGCCATCGCGGCCGGCGCCAGCGCCGCCGTGAACACAAGCATCGTTTTAAGGATTTTCATAGGGTCCTCTCTCTGTTGTTCGTTACGGGATCACGCGCATGGGGACGCTGATGACGCCCGAGCCCTGCGTGATGGTGAGCGGCAGGCTCAGGCCAGTGGTGACACCGCCGGGAACCGTCGCGTTGATCTGATAGACGCCCACCTCGCCCGGCGCGGAGCCGGCATAGATGACGTTCAAGGTGGTGTTGCCCAGCGTCACCACGGGGGCGGTCACTGCGGAGGCCACCGAGCTGGGATAGCCGGTGACGCCCACGGGGTTCGTCTGGCCCAAACCGGTGACGTAAATGATCAGCGTGTCGCCCGGATGAATGGGGTTCGAATCGGTGGCCAGCAGGCCGTTGTTATAACGGATCACGGTCGGCAGGTTGTTCTGCGGACCGGCCACGCCGCTCAGGAATACGGCGGGGGCGGTAGGCTGCACGGTCAGATTGAAGTTGTCGCTGACGCCACCCGGGGTGTGGACCACGATGGTCTCCGCGCCGACCGCCTGGAAGGGCATCTGCGCGTTGATCTGGGTGGGAGAAACGAAGATCAGCGGAATCGGCTGGCCGTTCACCGTGATGCAGCTATTGGCCAGCGCCGTCGGCACCGGGATGGTGCTGGTGGCTTGATTGGTGGGGCTGAGGTTCGCGCCATAGAGCGTCATCAGTCCACCGGGAGCCACCGCGGACTTGCTGTCCGCCGCGCTCACCACCGCTGTAATATGCGGGGGGGCGACCGAGGCGGCGTAATTCCAAGGCAGAACCGTTAGGCCGGAGGTGGTCAGCACGATCAACGACGTCTGCGTGGGCAGTGGCGCCAGCGTCCGCGTGAATCCGGTCGGGCTGGTGGAGGTGACGGTGGTCGGAACGTAGACCGTGGTGCAGCTTGGTGTCGGGTTGGCCGTAGTCGTCGTACAGACCTGCGTTGGCGTCACTACGGTGGTGGTCGTCGTCTGCGGCAGAAGAGGGTCTTCCACCATCGCGACCGGCTGGATCGCGCCCCCTGTGGCTAGGCTGACCTGTTCGACGATTCCCGGATCCGAAGTGGAGGACGCCGAAGGCAAGGAAACATAGTAGCCAGTCTGATTGACGAACGCGAATCCGGACGAGACCACGCCGCCGGATTGAATTGTGCCTTTCGGAACCAGCGCTGAATCCAGAAGATTGTTGCCGGCCACAAACTGACCGAAGCTGGATGCCGCATAGGCGCCGGACAGACTCGCGAAGTCCTGCCGCGATGCGACGAATGTGCCCGCGTTCGCGTCGTATAGCATCACCGCTCCATTCGAAGAGGCGAGCAGGATACTGCCTCCGTTCGACGACGCGGTCAAGACAGAACTCAGAGGGACATGATTCTGCCACACACCAAGGGCGGGCAACTGCGTCGCCGTGCGGCCGATCATATCGACTACGCCGATTCCGGCTGGATTGGATCCGGTGACCAGGCGCGCGTGGATCAGAATCGCGTTCGCCGAAGCAGCAACGGACTGCACATATTGTCCGGGAGTGTAGATCGGAGCCTTTGGCGCAAGCAGGTCGAGATCGAACACGCTCATTATCTGAGCGTTGTCGCAACCCACCAGAAGATTCTGCTGATCGAATGTGATCGCCATGCCCTTAGGCGTGGAGCAGGTGCGCAACGTCGCGGTCAGCGTATTGTTGGAGCCGTTGTATACAAGGACCTGATTCTTGTCCTGCCGCAGGACGTAATAGACATTTCGCTGCGGATCAGCCAAGAGGTCAACCACTGTGCCCGGTATGTCGATGATGGTGCCGCGCTGCGCCGGGTCCTGCGAATTGATCAGAACGCGGACGTTCGCCGGAATATCGATGGCCGCCGGCGAGCTGATGGCAAGCGAGGCGGTCACGGTTCCCTTCGAGGACGCAAATGCGTTGGGATCCACCGAAACCGTCACAACGGCCGGTGTCACACCGCTTGTGGGCGAAATCGTGATGCCGGGCGTGCTGGTCGTAACCTGGAATGGCGTATGATTTCCACCGGGATCGGAAATCGTGAAGGTCCTGGTCAACGAGGCGCGATTGCAAAGATTTCCCAAAAACAGCAGATCCTCGGTCGAGGACGAGAGGCGGGGATATTTGGCGAGGCTGCCGACCGGAAGCACCATCACGCCACTATCGGAAATCGCGTACATGGTGTTGTTGTCCGGCGCCAGGATGCTTTTGCCGGCAAGATTCTCCTGCAACACTATCCGGTCCTCAATCGTCAGATTGTCGGAGTCGACGATGTTGAGAATCGGCGGGTAGCTGGAGTAATTACCAGTCGCTGAAGTTTGGGTGGGCATTTGCGCATAGATCAGATTTCGCGACGAATCGATCAGCGTGCTACCAATCTGGAAAAGTCCGCCTACCGGACTGAACTGAGCGGTCGTATTGAAATTCGAGTCTTGTACGCTCCAGAAGAAGGTGCCAAAGCTGCCATCGCTGCTCAAGCTCACCACGCTCGGTCCGGGCGGCGGAGAGGACGTATAAAGGGTTGCGCTCAGGCCTTGGGTGGAGACGTTGTAACGATATTCGAGGAAGGATTTTCCTGTGCCGCCCAACCCCGCGATCGTGAGGCCATCGGCCGAGACCGCCGCGGATGCCTGCGTGAATTGGGACGGGAACGTCGCCGGCGGCTGCGGAATCGCCAGCGTCGCGACCTGCGAAATGGTCCGGTAGAGGCTGGTCGTCCCGACCACAGGATCGAAAATGATGAACTCCTGGGTTGTGACCACCAGCGCCTTGTTATCCAACCCGAACGCCACGGTCAGCGGCGGGTTAGACAGCGTGAAGGTCTGCCGGGCATTGCCGTTGGTCAGATCGACGAGCGTCAGCGCATTAGTCGAGGAGCCCGTAGTCTTGCTGCCGTAGCTTGCCACCAACAGCCAATGCGCATCCGCCGACACCGAAATGGAGCTCGGCTGGTTCGGGACATTAATCGACGTCTGGATCGTGTTGTTGGAGAGCGTCATCACATCGATCCGGTTGGCGGTGAAGTTCGCGATATAGAGCAAGCCCCGGGTGGGGTCGAGCGCGATATCGGCGGCCTCGCCACTGATCGGCACCACGGTCCCGAACGTCCCCGCATGGGCCGACGCCGCCGTTAGCGCGGCACTCACGATCGCCAGAATCCAATACTTACGAAACATACGCAACTCCATATCCTCTATCTGTGAACTTTTGATTCTCTGCTTGCTTCCGCCCCTAAAAACGCCGCCCGTGGTTTGCTCCCGCGACTACTCACGGCCGGCTCTTTTTTCGGGTCCACAAAATTACCAGGGGAGACGCTTCAATTCCGCGTAGCGCCTCCCCCGCTCTTGGAAGGCCGCCTTAGTCGTCGGCGGACTTTTTGCGGCGTAACACGATGATCCCGAGGAACGCGATCGCCAGTACGGCGCAAATAATTCGAACCATAGAGCTGTCCATGTTCTTTCTCCTTTCCTGCCAAGAGTAAATTCGGCGTGTTTAGTCCTAACCTTTAGTCCAGTACTAGATGCTGTTCATCATCGGCACCAGTTCCTTGACAATCTTCACCGCCACCGGACCCACCGTCACCACGAACAGCGACGGCAAAATACAAAAAAAGATGGGGAAAATGAGCTTGACGCCCAGTTTCGCGGCCTTCTCCTCGGCCACCTGGCGCGCCTGGACGCGCATAAAGTCGGAGTGCGCGCGCAGGCTCTGCGCCACGCCGGTCCCAAAACGGTCGGCCTGAATCAGCACGGCCACCAGCTTCTTTAAGTCGTCCACTCCGCTGCGCTCGGCCAGGTTGCGCAGCGCATCCACTCGGCGCTTGCCCGCTTTCAGCTCCAGGTTGACGAAGCCAAACTCCTCGCTGATTTCCGGATGAGCGTGTTCTAATTCCTTGGACACCTGCAGAATGGCCTGATCGAGACCGAGACCCGATTCCACGCAGACCACCAGAAGGTCCAGCGCATTGGCGAGCCCGCGCGAGATTTCCTTCTGGCGTTTGGCGGCCAGGCGGCGAACGTATTCATTGGGTCCGAAAAAGCCCACCGCGGCGGCGGCGATGATGGCCGCAAGGCCGTTGGTGGAATCCATAGCGCTTGCCGAAACAGCCAGCGCGGTCAGCAGCGGCAGCACCACGCCAAACGCGGCCTTTGCACCGTACAGGATTTTCAGCGCGTTTTCATTCCGGATGCCGGCGCGGATCAGCCGGCGCTGCATCACCGTCACGTCCTTGGGCGATTGCGGAATGAAGTTGCCCAGGCGCTTGATCAGCTCGTGAATGGCCAAGCTGGGGTGGACGGGCACATGCTCGGTCTGATCGATGCCGCCGGCCACGCGCTCCATCGCCTCCTTCGGACGCACATAGAGCTTCAATCCTGCTACGGTGACCAGCGCGACCACCGCGATAAATAGGAGAACTGGAGCAAGTAGGGACATGGATTAGACCTCGATATTTACGATTTTCTGCATGATCAGGTAGCCGATCAGTTGCAAAAAGATCGCGCAACCCAACATGATCTGGCCAACATCTTCTCGGAAGAAGAACTTCACGTAATCCGGATTAGTGAAAAACATCAGCACCGCCACACAGGCGGGAATGGCGCTGAGCGCCGAGGCGGTCATCTTTCCATGGGCGCTGACCGCGCGAATGCGGCCGCGCAGCTTGAACCGCTCGCGGATGACGTACGCGAGCTTATCCAGAATTTCCGCCAGGTTGCCACCGGTGCGCTTCTGCAGCAGCACCGCCGAAACGAAAAAGTGCACGTCAAGCGACGGCACGCGCTTGGCGAGCTTCTGCAGCGCCACCTCTATCGGCAGGCCGAGATTATGCTCCTCGAAGGTGCGGCGGAACTCCCCCGCCACCGGCTCCTGAAATTCGCGGTGAATCATTTCGAGCGAAACCGAGAACGCATGGCCGGCGCGCATGGAGCGCGAGACGAACTCCAGCGCGTCGGGGAAGATCTCCTCGAACCGGTGCAGCCGCGCCTTCCTCTTGCGCCAGATCAGCACCAGAGGCACAAGGGACGCCACCAAACCTGCGGCGGCCGCAGCCGGCAGCAGCTGCGTCGTCATCCAGCCCAGAATGAAGCCGGCCATGAACGCCAGAATGCAGGTGTGCACCAGGCGCGCTGGCGCCCACTTCATCCCCGCCTGTTCCAGCAGGATGGCGATCTTCGGACCCAACTGGAACTTATCGACGATCTTCTGCGCCACGCGGTTGTTCGGACCGGAGTCCACCTGCATGACGCTGGCTTCGCCTTTTCCCTTCGATCCCTTGCTCTTTTTCGCCTTGCTCGTGCCGCTCAGGCGCGCCTTGATGCGGTCCAGGTCGCTCGATTTGACGTACTTCGAAATCACGAACCACGCCAGTATGAAGGCGGCCCAGACGGCGATGATCAAGATGATGAAATCCATGGGTCTTCCTCGCTCCCCTCGCTTGAACCGGTCAGACTTCCAGCACTTCGTCGAACAAATCCGGCCTCAGCCGGATGCCGGCGCTCAGCAGCTTTTCGTAGAATTTCGGGCGGATGCCGGTGGCTGCGAAACGCCCCACTACCTTGCCGTCCGGATCCAGGCCGCGCTTTTCGAATACAAACAGATCCTGCAGCGTCACGACCTCGCCTTCCATACCGGTCACCTCCGTCAAAGAAACCACGCGGCGGGAACCGTCGCTCAAACGCGAAGCCTGCACCAGCACGTGCACCGCGGCCGCGATCTGCTGGCGGATGGAAATCAGCTGCATATTCGCGTTGGCCAGCGACACCATGACCTCCAGGCGCGAAACCGCGTCGCGGGGCGTATTGGCGTGGACCGTGGTGAGCGATCCGTCGTGACCCGTATTCATGGCCTGCAGCATGTCCAGCGCTTCCTCGCCGCGGACTTCGCCCACCACGATGCGGTCCGGGCGCATACGCAAGCTATTGACCAGCAGTTCGCGCTGCCGCACCGCGCCGTGGCCTTCCATATTGGGAGGACGCGTTTCGAGGCGCGCCACGTGCGGCTGCTTCAACTGCAATTCCGCGGCGTCTTCGATGGTCACGATGCGTTCCTTCGGATTGATGAACGCCGACAGCGCGTTCAATAGCGTGGTTTTTCCCGCTCCCGTTCCGCCCGCGATGATGATGTTCATCTTCGCCTTCACGCAGGCCTCGAGCAATTCCATCATGCCCGGCGTCATCGCCTTGCGGTCCACCAGGTCCGGAGGCATCAGCTTGTCGGTCGAAAAACGGCGGATCGAAAGCAGCGGCCCATCGACGGCCAGCGGAGGAATAATGGCATTCACACGGGAGCCGTCCATCAGGCGCGCGTCCACCATCGGCGTCGATTCGTCGATGCGGCGTCCCACCTGGCTGACGATCTTATCGATGATGCGTAGCAGGTGCTGGTTGTCGCGGAACTGGACGTTGGTCAGTTCCAGCAATCCGCGGCGCTCGATGTAAACCTGCTTATACGTGTTGACGAGGATGTCGGAGATGCCCGGGTCCTGCAACAGCGGCTCCAGCGGGCCAAGGCCGAAAACTTCGTCCAGAACTTCGTCGCTGATCTGTTGTTTTTCGAGCGAGCTCAACAGCGTCGGCTCGGAATCGATCAACGAGATCACCGCCTGGCGCACTTCGCTGCGCACACGCTGGTTGTCGATGGTGGCCAGCGCCTCCAGGTTGATCTTGTCCACCAGTTTCCGATGCAGGGTGAACTTCAGCTCCTGATACTCGGGCTTGAGCGCGCCTTTCGGCTTGCCCGTATTCTTCATCAGGCGCTGTTCCCAGGAAACCTGCTGGGTATTTTTGTTGCCATTATCGAGGGATGAAAACATAAGGATCCGTCAAAACCTTCCTTTTACGACTCGCGCGCAGGCTGCGCGGACTTCTTCTGCGGCATGAGCGAGACGTGCAGCCTTCCCGCCACCTGCTCGATCGCCTTCCCCAGATCGCCGTCGGAGCCAAGCGGCTGCCCCAGCGTCACCACGCGATGCAGGGAGAAATAATCGTTCGGGAGTTTAGCGTGAATCGGGCAGCCGAACAGCTTTTCCATATCGGCCACGCTAATGTCGTCCCGCTTATCGACGCGATTCACCAGAACCTGAAAACGGTCCTTCGGGAACCCCAACTGGTCCAGCATGGTGAGCGCTTTGCGCGTCAGATGCAGGCTGGGCAACTCCGAGGTGGAAACCAGAAAGCAACGCTCGCATTCGGAAATGGCCATCAGGCTGGTGCGGTTGAAAATCGACGGCAAATCCAGAATGACCCAGCCAAACAAACTGCGCGCCTGGTCGATCAGCACCCGCAAGCGGTTGCCGTCGATAGCGTCGGCATAGGGCGCCGCCGGCGCGGGCAGGATATCCACCCCGCCGTAGTTCACCGTGAGCGAGTCCCACAACGACGGATCCATGTGATCGGCATGCTGCAGCGCGTCCACCAACGAATGGTTGTGGCTGAGCTTCAGATAGAATCCGATGGTGCCGCCGGTCAGATCGAAATCGGCCAGCAGCACGCGTTGTCCCGTCATCCGTTGTAGCGAAAACGCCGCCTGCGTGGCCAGCGTCGATGCGCCGGAGCCCGGCTTGGCGCTGGACATCGCGACGACGTGCCCGGCTTCGCTCTGCGTGGCCGCTTCCGGCTGCACCAGACGGCGCAGGCGGGCGATAGCTTCCCGCTGCGTGGCCAGCTCGAACGGCGCATAGAGAAATTCGCTCGCGCCGGCGCGCAGCGATTGCAGAATCGCATTGGAATCGTTCTGCGTGTGCAGCCCGACCACATGCACGGCAGGCGTCAGGCCGGCGACGAACTTCACCGTTTCCACCGCCGTCTTTAGATCGCTGGCGAGGTCCAGCAGCACAATATCCGGCTTCAATTGCTTGATGCGGATTTCCAGCGTCTGCTCGGGCGGATAGCTTTTAAGGTCGGCCAGAATCTGGAATGCGCGGGTCTGAGGCAGCGTGGCCAGAAACTGCTGTGCCAGCCCCCGGTCCTGCGCCACCAGCAAGGCGGCGATCTCCGCGTCGTTTTGGACCCGTGCAGTCATGATAGAGCGAACCTTCCCTCAAATCCCGGAGCGAAGCGCTACTGCTTGCCCTTTTTCTTGCTCGGCGGTGGCGGAATATCCTTGGGATCCAACCGGACCAGGAAGTCCCTGGGCAGGTAGACGCTCGGTTTCGGATCGTTGGGGCCCAGCGGTTCGGTGATCTCGGGCGTCACCAGCACCACTAAGTCGGTGCGCTTCTTCGTCTCATCTTTCGTCTTAAAAAGGTAGCCGATGATCGGCAGGTTGCCCAGAATCGGAATCTTGCTGAAGTTGTCCTGCTCCTGGTTGTTGATCAGGCCGGCCACCACGAAGCTCTGACCCTGCTCCAGCTCGACATCGGTCTCGGCGCGCCGCGTCGAAAGAGCAGGGATGAGGAAGCCGTTCAGCGAAACACCATCCGCCGGGTCGAGGGTGGAAACCTCCTGATTGAGATGAATCTTGATGGTCTTGTGGTCCGTCAGGATCGGCAGGAACTTCAGCCGGATGCCAAACTCGCGGAACTGGATGGTCACCGCGCCCGCGCCGCTGCCCCCCTGCACCACCGGGACCGGAAACTCGCCGCCGACCAGGAACGACGCTTCCTTGCCGTTGGTCGTCACCAGGTTCGGCTCCGCCAGCGTCTGTAAAATCGTCTCATTTTCGAGCGCCTGCAGGAACGCTCCCAGGTTCAGCTTCGGATCGAAGGCAAACAACGACAGTGCTTGCGTGATGTTGAACGTCGAGTTGGAAGCCACACCCGAGCCCGTCCCGGCTATGCCCGTCAGGTTGCCGTTGTTGAACTGCCCGGTGCCCGATCCAATCTGGGTCTGCCCCGCGGCCCCCAACAGATTCACGCCGTACTTAACTTCCTTGCTGCGGTCCAGCTCGGCGAACTTCACGCGCAGCAGGATTTGCTTCTCCGCTAGCGCCACGTTCACGCCGAGGTTGTTGATGATCGTCTTTCCGAACGCGGCGGCGACCGCGGCCGCGCGCTCCCCTTCATCCTTGCTGCGCACCGATCCGTTCAGCGAAATGGCGTCGCGAGACGTGCGGACCGTGATTTCGTCATTCGGGAACGTCTCCTTCAGCATCCGCCGCAGCGGCTCCACGTTCATGTCGACGGTGCAGTTATAGAAGGTGCGCTGGCCGGATTTGCTCCACACCACCATGGTGGCGGTGCCGAATCCCTTGCCATGCAGCAGGATTTCCCTGCTGGTGACCGGGCTGGCGTCCAGAATATCCGGGTTGCTGGTGGAAATCTGGCGGATGTCGGACGGGTAGTCGATCACCACGCTTTTGCCCACGGTCAGACGGAGGTCCTCCGCGCTCTGCGCGAATCCGAACCCCGCCGCGAGCGTCAGCGCCGCGCCCAAAACAAGAATGCGATGGAAAAAGCTAGTCATGGTTTCTAGTCCTCGTGATGCAGCCACTAATTATTGGTCCGGGCCGGAAGCGTCTCCACCGTCCGCGTGGTTCCGCGGATCACCACAATCTGATCCGGCGGAGCGGGCGGCGGAGGCGCGGGAATCACCACCGGCGGAGGCGCGGGCGCCTTCGCCACCTCCACGGGTCTTGGCTTTGGAGGCGGCGCGGGTGCTTCCTTCGCCACCGGCTTGCGCTGCGCTCCGTACAATTCCGAAACGTAACGTCCGCTGGTCTTTTCGATCGTCTGATCGGAGGAGTTGCGCAGCACTAATTGAATGCGACCCTCGCTGTTGGCCAGCGTCAGCGTTTCGGCCTGCTCGGGATCGGCCAGCAGCGTCACGGTGGGCGCTTGAATCGTCTGGCCGCGCGAATCCGGTGTCATTGTCGTGCCGGCCGAAAGCACCAGCATGTTCTGCAGCGCGGTGTTGGTCATCATGCTGTCGCCGGCGGGAGGATGCCCGGTCACCAGCACGTCCACCTTCATGCCCGGAAGCACAAAGCCCGCAACGCCCGCAACGTCGTTGACGCGCACCGTCACCGCGCGCATGCCAACCGGGATCGTGGGCGCGAGGCCGAGCCCGCTACCCTTCGGTGCCAGGCGGCCTTCCAGAATCGGTTCGTCGAGCAGAACGTTCGAGATCACCGGACGGTCCAGCACGTCTTCTACCTTGGCGAACGCGCCCTTAGGAAATGCGTCGGCCGGCATCTTCTGGATTTTCACATCGGCCGGCTTGATCATCCAGCCCACACCCAGCGGGCGGGTGGCTACCACCATATCTTTTTGATCGGTAGCCTCGACTTTTTTGCCGCTGCTCGAACGGGCCGTCATCTGGTAAAACACGCTCGACACCACCAGCGCGAATACCAAGCTGACGCCCAAAACCGTGAGAAACCTGCGATCCATAATTAATCTCCTCTGCCTGACAAGCTTTCCGCCTTAACCCTTCGGCGCCAGCGCGAGCCACACGCCGATCGTGATGGCCGGCGCATAGGGAATCGACTTTCCCCGTTCCTTTTCCTCATCCGTTTCCAACCGGCCGCGCCTCCACAGGCGTTTTGCCGCCCATTGGTAAGCGATATATCCCACGGCCAGAATTCCGCCCATTGCCGCCGTCCACAACGCGGCCTCGGCCAGCAGACCCGCGCCCAGCAGCGCGCCAAAGCCGGTCATCAGCTTCACGTCGCCGCCGCCCATTCCACCGAGCAGGTAGAACACGAGGAAAACCGCGAATCCGGCACCCGCGCCCGCCAGAGCGTGCAACGCACCCAGCCAGCCGTCCTGGCCGATCTGCCATCCGAAACCGCCGGCCAGTGCCGCCGCCGGAATCCAGTTGGCGATCTCGCGACGCAACAGGTCATCCACCGTTGCCGCCATCCCCACCAGAACCGCGATTGCCACCTGAGCCGTCATTCCGTTTGATCCCGTTCCCTTTACTCTCGACCTGCCCTTTAATACCGTCTCGCGCGAAAGGTGCCGGAAAGTCCCGGCGCCTCCTTCGCGCCTTTTTCGATCACTTCCCCAGGCACCGCCGGCGGCGCAGTTTTTTTCTTCTGTAACCGCGGCGACCCGATCATCAGAGGGGCCAAAAAACCCGCCTGCAGCGCGAACTCAGCCAGCGCCTTTCCCGACGGCAAACGCCAGCTCATCGGGTCCATCCACTCCATCGGAATCTGGGGAATTCTCACCGGAACCCGCCGAGGCGCGCTTGCCTTGCGCGGGCTAGACCCGGTTTTCCCAGAACCCGTGTTGTCCGGCTTCATCCATTCGCTCCCATTACTATTTCGGCGGTGTCGGTTATTTTCATTAGGCTTTGGACACCTAAACTGCGTATTCCCTAGAACCTTGGTTCCTCATGGAAATCACTCGTATGCGGTACGAGGGACTAGCGGCGGACTAAGAAAATCGTCTTACCACCGTCGTCGGCCACTCTCCACTCCGGATCCTGCTTCAGCAACTGGCAAAGGGGCATCTCCGACGGCAGCAGCACCGCCGTAAACCCATTCTTCTGCATCATTTCGCGCCAATTCCATTGCCCGCCGGTCATCCGTACATACTCGCTGCCAACGGTTTCGCCATAAAAATCACTGCGTCCATCGACATAGACCTTGTGCTGGGGGCGTAAGTAAATCAGGTAGTCCCCCCATTGGTCCGTAGTAAGCAGGCGGCCCGTCATGAGCTCGGCCTCGTGCGCGTGGATCATTTTTGTCGGAAAAACAAGGGCGGGAAAATCCTTGGGCCATTTCACAGGCGCTCCCATGAGCATCAGCGTCCCCACCATCAGGAACGGCCAAGCGCTCGCGCGCAGGAACGATGGCGTCAACTCCTTCGACATTTGGTTCACAATGCCGAACAGCGACGATTTTTTCACGCTGCCCGTCCACATGCGCCACCAATCGGAAACTTCCAGCGCAATCGCCGGCGCGCACACGGCGACAAAAATCGGCACATGGCGCGCGCTGCCCAGCGATTCATGGGCGAAATAGAGAATCCACAGCCCTTCGGCGATGCGGCCGCGGCGGAGCAGCAGCCCGGTGGCCACCAGCCCGATCAGCATCAGTGCCTCGAATTGCAAGACATTTTCATTGCGAAAGACGGGCGATTGAAATTCCTGGATGGTGTTACGAATCCAGTCCGAACGCAGATACTCGAGCACATGCGCGTGCAAATGCCAGCCGTATGGATTCACGAGCGACACCGCCGCGCAGGCCGAGGCCAGCGACAGATACCGCGCCGCGTGCCGGAAATCGCCGCGACCCCGCCATGCCTCGAGGCCGTAGCCGACGGAGGTCAGTCCCAGCACCGCGACCAAGGCCAAAAACCCGCCATGGAGATTGGTCCAGACCAGCGTCAAAGGAACCAGCAACCACATGCGCCTGGCCGAGCGCCGGCTGGACTGCGCGCGGTCCGTCTCGATCATCCACGTGGCCAGCGAGAGGAACAGCAGCGTGAACAGGTGCGGACGCGCCAGAAAGTGAATCGACGCCGCGCCCACACCGAGAAGGGAGACCGTCATGGCCCACAGCAGGTGCACACCGCGCCCGGTCATGCGGCGCAGAAGCGTCCAGGCGAAAAAGGAAATGATCACGCCGGCCAGAAGCACCACGCCCTTCAATCCCGCCGCGCGATGAAGGGATGCGAAGATCACGTCGCTGCCCCACTCCCACGCGTACCAGGCCGCGCCGGGTTTTGAAAAGGAGTACAAGTCCTGATGTGGCACCGCATGATGGTCCAGAATCCACTCGCCGGTGCGGATGTGCCAGCCGATGTCGGCATCGGCCAGCAGGCCATCCCATCCGGCGGCGCCTCCACTTAAACAAACCCAAACCATCACGGCCACAAAGAACAGGTCGGAAAGCGAAGGAATCGCCGCGCGCGCCCACGGGTTGCGCAGCAGGTTTTCCATCCGTATGCCCTTTGGCGGAGCGAGTGCGATACTTTGCGGCGACGTCACCTTAGGTTCTTATTCGCCTGATCCGGTCCGCCACTTTAGTGCCGTCCACAAAAAGTACTGCAACGCGGCAGGCCCAGGCGGCATCAGACTTCCGATTTCAGAAATTGTGCTTTGTAATGAGGAGGACCCTGATGTCTCGAAAGTGGCTGCTGTCTTTGATCCCTGTCATGGTTGCGAGCGCTCAAACCGCGAACGTATACATTCAACACAACTTAGTTTCCGACGTCCCCAGTCTGGCCGACGCCACCGACCCGAACCTGGTCGACCCCTGGGGCCTCTCGTTCAGCGCGGCCGGGCCGTTCTGGGTCTCCAACCACGGTGCCGGAAACACCTCGGTCTATTCCTTTGCCAACACAACCACCGGTATCACGGTTGCTCCCCTCCTGGTGACCATTCCTTCCGGAGCCGGCGGACCCAGCCCCTCCACCCCCACCGGTCAGGTGCAGAACAACACCACCGGATTCCTGCTGCCGAATGGCAACAAAGCGTCGTTCATTTTTTGCACGGAGGACGGCACGGTTTCCGCCTGGAACGGAGGCAAGACGGCCACAGTGATGATCGATCTGTCCGCCGCCGGAACGGTTTACAAAGGCATGGCCATCGGTTCCAATTCCACCGGGCCACTGCTTTATCTGGCCAACTTCAGCTACGGCAAAGTGGACGTGCTCGACACCAACTTCAAACTCACCACCGTGCCGGGAGGCTTCGGCGACCCGACTCTGCCGGCCGGATACGCGCCCTTCAACATCTGGCCTGTGAACGGCAATCTGTATGTCCTGTTTGCCAAGCAGTCGGCGAATAAGAAGACCGACGCGCAGGGTCCGGGCAATGGCATCGTCGATGTGTTCGACTTCAACGGCAACTTCATACAGCGCCTGGTGACGGGCGGTCCGCTCAATTCGCCGTGGGGCGTCGCCATGGCCCCCTCCGGTTGGGGCGCATTCTCGGGAGCTCTGTTAGTCGGCAATTTCGGCGATGGCAAGATTAACGCCTTCGACCCTAAAACGGGTAATCTCCTGGGCGCACTTCAGGATTCCACAGGCGCACCGATCTCCATTCAAGGTCTGTGGGCCATCCTGTTCGGCAACGGAGCCAGCAGCGGCGACGCCAAGGCACTGTATTTCACTGCCGGCATCCTTCAGAATGGTGTGCAGCATGGACTCTTAGGCAGCCTCGCGCCGCCGCCGCAGGTAGTTTCGGTCTCAAACGCAGCGAGTGGAGTCAGCGGGTCCATTTCTCCCGGTGAGGTGCTGGCGCTGAGCGGCATCGCCATCGGACCGCGGCCGGCCGTTTCCTCCGCCAGCCTCAGTTCCGCCGTGAACGACACGGCGTCGCTCGGAGGCACCAGCGTCACCGTCAACGGCACGCCCGCGCCGATTCTCTACACGCAAGCCGACCAGACGAATATCATCGTCCCGTGGGGCATCACCGGCACGACGGCCAATATCGTCGTGACCTCCGGAACCAACCCCCCCTTGCCGGCGCTTCGGGTGCCGCTGGTCCCCACCGCGCCGGGCCTGTTCACCTCGGGCGGCACGGTGCTGGCATTCAATCAGGACGGCACATTGAACTCCGCGTCGAACGCCGCCGCTGCCGGATCGGTGGTTGTGCTTTACGCTACAGGGTTGGGCCAGACCAGCCCGCCTCAGTTGGACGGAGTGCGCGAAAGCGCCCTGGTTCTGGCGGAAACGGTGAATCCCGTGAATGTCACCATCGGCGGTATGCCGGCGCAAGTGATCTACTCCGGATCGGCCCCAGGCCAGATCGCCGGTGTCATGCAGGTGGAGGCGGTCGTGCCGGCCGGAGCGGGAACGGGTCCGGTCTCCGTTCTGCTCACCGCCAGCGGCGCGACGTCGCAACCTGGCGCGACCATCAACCTGAAGTAGCCGTCGGTGCCATTTGTGCCTCCCTCGATGTTCGCGTCGATGGAGGCAGACGTCGAGGCGAATCTCGAGGCAGCACCCGTGGACGTGTGCTGCCTCCTCTAGTCTTGGGTTCGTTCTGTACTTTATTCTTGGGTTCGTTCCGTAATCCTGCGAGCGCATTGGTACACTCGGCGGCGCTCCTATTGCGTTTTCCAAGTGTCCGTCGCAGGGAGCAGGAGAATATTTATCGCCGGAGCAGGCTATTAACTTCCCGTCTGCGTGAGAACCCGAGCTTCGGCGCGCGCCACGTCTCCGGCGTGGTCCAGCCCCAGCATCCGGCGTCCGTGGACCGCCAACTCAAAGCGGTCCTTCACGCCGGTCTTTTCGAAGATGTGCATCAAGTGGACCTTCACGGTGCCCGCGGTGATCTTCAGCGCCTCCGCGATTTCCTTGTTCTTGAGGCCGCCGCAGACATGGTGAACAATCTCTTTCTCCCGAGGAGTCAAGCGCGGGGCCGAACGCCGGTCCAGAGCGCCCACCACCTGGTCCGACAGCGTCCCTTCGATCCATACATCGCCGCGCGCCACCGAGCGCACGCAGTCCAGCAGGGATTCGACAGGCAGTGTTTTCTTCAAGATACCGCGCGCGCCGAGCTGCAACGCCCGGAAGCAGTCGATCTCCGCCAGATCGTTGACCCACAAAATGGGCTGGCACGAGGGAGCTGTATTCCGGACATCGGAAATGAACTGGAAGACCACCTTTAAGCCGGCAGTCTGGCCGATGAGAAATACGTTCGGCTGCTGGCGCCGCAACGCTTCGAGCGCCTCGGTCAATCCCGAAGCGGACCCGATGTAGTCGAGATCGTCTGTCGCGGCGAGGACTTTCTCCAGGCCCTCCAGCACGATCGGCTGCGATTCACAGGCAAATACCGTCAGGCGATTCAAGAGATTCCCCTTAAAGTGGTTAGATCGTCGGGGGTAGAGTGCGGGTGTAGGTACTAAGTGTCGATTTCCCGCCAGTCCTATGCGCGGGGTATGTCAAAGTACTGCCTTCTAATGACATAGGAATAAACCACCGATAGAAGAGCGGGCCAATACCATTGGCGCCGCCATGCACAAACTGTCCTTCGATGCCATCAGAGCGAGGTTGGACCAGCACACCAGTCTGGTGCGTCCGGAACGTCAAAAATTCCTGGACGAGACCTGCGGGCGGGACGAGGATCTGCGCAAACTGGCATCGCGGTTGTATGACGAGAAGTTCGGCGCGCCGCCCGATAAGCCTCCGGCGCCGCCTCCTTCGGGCGACTGGCAGATTGGCCCCTACCGCGTGGAGCGCGAGCTTGGCCGCGGAGGCATGGGCGTGGTTTATTTGGCCTCCCGCGCCGATCAGCAATACCGGAAGCAGGTCGCCATCAAGCTGCTGCGTCCGGGCCACGACGGCGATCAGGTGTTCCACCGCTTCCAGAATGAGCGGCAAATCCTGGCCAATCTGGAGCATCCCAATATCTGCCGTCTTCTCGACGGCGGCGTAACCGACGAAGGCGAACCCTACATCGTGATGGAGCACGTGCGCAACGCGCGTCCCATCGACGAGTACTGCAATTCCCGCGATCTGGGCCTGAACGAGCGCCTGGAGCTATTCCGCCAGGCCTGCTCCGCCGTCCAATATGCACACCGCTTCCTGATCGTGCATCGCGACATCAAGCCCTCCAACATCCTGGTGACCGAGGAAGGCGTGGTCAAGCTGATGGACTTCGGCATCGCCAAGAACCTGCTCTCCGGCTTCGACGCGCCGTCGCCGCAGACCCTCGGCAATCAGCCGATGACGCCCGCATACGCCAGCCCGGAGCAACTGCGCGGGGAGCCGATCAGCACGGCCAGTGACGTCTATTCGCTCGGCGTGGTGCTGTATGAACTGCTCACCGGGCACCGTCCGTTCGAAGCGGCCGAAGGAGTGCTGCCGGACATGCTCCACTCCATTTTCGAGCAGGAGCCCGCGAAGCCCAGCGCGGCCGTAGCCAATCCTCCTTCCAACCGCACCGCTTCCAGCACCGGAAATCCCCAGGGCCGTCCCAACGAGCAAATGATCCGCAGCCTGCGCGGCGATCTGGACTGGATCATCCTCACTGCCATGCGCAAGGATCCGATGCGCCGGTACCTATCGGTGGAGGCGTTCAGCGAGGATCTGCATCGCTACATAGAAGGGCGTCCGGTGACGGCGCGCGCGGATACGTTTTCCTATCGCGCGGGCAAATATCTGCGCCGCAACAAGCTGGGCGTGGCTGCCGTGCTGCTGATTGTCGCGACGCTGGCCGGGGGTATCATGTCGACGCGCCGCGAACAGGCCCGCACCAAGGCTCGCTTTAACGACGTGCGCGCGCTGGCCAACAGCATTTTGTTCGAAATCAGCGACGCCATCCGCGATCTGCCCGGTTCCACGCCGGCGCGGCTGCTGCTGGTCGAACGCGCGCAAACGTATCTGGACAAACTGGCGCGCGAATCGGGCAACGATCTTTCGCTCGACCAGGAGCTGGCCGAAGCGTATAAGAAAATCGGCGAGGTGCAGTATCGGGTAGGCTATCCGAACCTGGGCGACATCACCGGCGCGCTGGCCAGCGCCCGCAAGGAACTGGCGCTCAGGGAAGCCATCAGTGCCAAGGACCACAGCGTCGCCACGAACCTGGCCGTTGCTGAAGCACACATGCGATTGGGCGAACTGCTGGACGGCACCGCCGATCCACAAGCCGCCGAGGCTCACATTGCGCAGGCGCTTGCGATTCGCGAAACGCTCTATGCCGCCAATCCCAAGAATGTGAACGTCCGCTCCGATCTGGCGCGCAGCTACCGCATCGCTGGAGACCGCCAGGAGATGGAAGGACACGCCCAGCGCTTCTATGAAATGATCCAAAAAGCGCTGCGTATTCGCGAAGGCCTGTTGAGCGAAAACCCTGGCGATGAATCCACCCAACGCCAATACTCAACAGATCTGGTACGTGCCGGCGACTCGCTGGGCAGCCCGAATCAGACCAATTTAGGCCGCTACGACGAAGCGCGCCAGACCTATGAGCGCGCCCTGACCATTCGCCAGTCGCTGGCGTCCTCCAATCCCAGCAACGCGGTCGCTCAGCGCGATGTCAGCAATGTGTATCAGCGCCTGGGCTCGCTGCTGGAGCATACCGGCAGCTACCAGGATTCGCTGGAAATGAGCCGCAAAGGCCTGGCCATTGTGGAGCGACTGTTCGAAGCCGATCCGGCGAATTTCGAGGTACGGCGCGACATCATGATTCTGTACGGCCAGCTTGGGCGCGCCTTTCTCAAGGTCAAGGAGTACACCTCGGCCGAGCGTTCGCTTCGAACCGCGCTCGACGTGGCCAGCGAGCTGATCGCCAAGAACCCGGGCAGCGAACGCAGCCGCGACGATCAGGCCGACAGCTCCTATCAGCTCGCCTTGTGCCTTGCAGCGACCGAGCGCGACGCCGAGGCGCTGGAGGATCTGAAGTGGTCCACGGCGACGTGGGAAAACCTGCTCGCCAAGCAGCAGGATTCCGGGCAATACAAGATCAAAATGATGCGCGCGCTTCAGGCCATAGCCGAAATTCACGTGCGCCAGGGTAATTTGAAGAGCGCCGGCGAGGAGCTCCAGCGCGCCTATGACCTCAGCCTGGAACTGCGCGCGCAGGACCGTTTCAGCCAGGAAGACCGCGACCTGCCGGAGCGCTTGGCGCATCGCTTGGCAGAGCTTTCCCGCTGACGTCATAATCGAAGCCAGGGCTTACTGACTTGGACCTTTCACAATACGCCGAACGCTACCGCGTCGAACTTCTGGACCGCGTGATTCCTTTTTGGCTCCGCCAGTCGCTCGACCGGGAGCACGGAGGCTATTTCACCTGCCTAACGCGCGAAGGCCGCGTCTACGATTCGCGCAAATACGTTTGGCTGCACGGCCGCGCGGTGTGGATGCTGTCCAAGCTTCATAACGAGGTGGAGAGGCGCGACGAATGGCTGGACGCCGCGCGCCTCATCCTCGATTTTTTGCGGGCCCATGCACGCGATCCGCACGGGCGCTATTATTTCAGCCTCACGCGCGAGGGGCGTCCGGCGTTTTATCAAAGGAAACCGTATTCGGCGGTGTTCGCTGTGCTCGGGATGCTGGAGTTTTCAAAAGCCACCGGCGACGCCGCGCTACGCGCCGAAGCGATCGCGCTGTTTTTCAGGATACTGGAATGGATCGCGGACCCGCCGCTGCTCGGACGCCCCGGCCCGGCGATTCCGTCGCTGGCCGACGTGATGATCACGGCATCGATGGCCAGCGAAATCGCGCAAGTCGATGAAGACCCGCGGTATCGCGAAATTCTCCGCGATTGCGTGCAGCGCGCGCGCACGTTTTACGATCCGTCGCGCCGCATTTTCCTCGAATATCCACCCGCCAATACGCCCGAAGGCCGCTTATTCTGCCCCGGCGATTCCATCGAGGCAAGCTGGTTCCTTTTGCACGCGCTGGAGTTCGCGCCGGATGAAGAGATGCGCGCTTTGCTGCTTGAATCCATCGAAGGGGCGCTCGAGTTTGGCTGGGACCAAGAACATGGCGGCCTGTACTATTTCATGGACGTGGAGGGCCTGCCGCCTCTGCCTCTCGAATCGAACATGAAGCTGTGGTGGCCACACACTGAAGCCATCTACGCCACGATCCTCGCCTATAAAATGACCGCCGATCCGAAGTGGCTCGCGTGGCTGGAAAAGGTGGACGCCTACGCCTTCGCGCACTTCTCCGATCCCGAATATGGGGAATGGTTCGGCTACTGCGACCGCCGCGGCGAGCGAACCAACTCAGCCAAAGGCAACAACTATAAAGGATGCTTCCACGTCCCTAGGATGCTGTTGCTGAGCTGGCAGTGTCTTCAGGGTCTTTCCTGACAGGCGAAATCGCCTGTCCTACCGATGCCTTGGGCAGGCGGTTGCGCCTGCCAATTGCCTCTCATCACACAGATTCTTCAACTCGGCGCGACGCCAGCACGAAGCCCAGCAGAGTAATCGACGCGGCCACCAATCCCCACGCAGTCAGCGCGCCGCGCTGGATCAGCATGCCCGCCAGCGGCGGCCCGGTGATCTGCGCGACAGAGGTGAGAGACTGCTGCAATCCCAAAACCGTCCCGGTTTCACCCTTCGGCGAGGCTTTGGTGATCAGGCTGGTGAGCGTCGGCCGGATCAACTGGCCGAACGCCGTGACCGTCGCCGCGGCGATCAGCATCGGGATGGAATGCGTGAATGCCAGGATTCCGTAGCCCACAACGTACGCCGCGAAGCCGAAGCGATTCAGCGCTTTTTCGCCGAAATGCGTCACCAGTTTCCCCAGCCCCGGCCCCTGCGTGAGGATGCCTAGGAAACCGCCCCAGGCGTAGACGTAGCCGGTTTGCTCCGGCCCGAAGGGAACGCCGTGCCAGGCCAGGCGCCGTTCGGCGAACAGAGGAAACCCGGATGTGAACATGGCGAACGCGAACACGAAGCACAAAAATTGAAAGAGCCGCGTGGCTAGCTGCGGATCGCGAAAATAACGCACATATTCGCCCCAGGCGACCAGCGCCAGCCGCCGCCCGTCGTTATTCTTGGCGGGCTTTACCTCGGGCAGCAGCGTCGCGGTGGCGATAATGCTCAGCATGGATAATCCCGCAGCCACAAAAATCGGATAGCGATAATCCCACTTGGCCAGGATGCCGGAGATCGCCGGGCCGATCAGGAATCCGATGCCGAAGGCAATGCCGATCACGCCGAACGATTTCGCGCGATTCTCCGGCTTGGTGATGTCGGAAATATACGCCTGCGCCAGGCTCAGATTGCCCGCCGTCGCGCCGTCGATCATGCGCGCCAGAAACAGCACGATCAGGTTTGGCGCAAACGCGGTGATCAGGAATCCGATAAACGTGCCGGCCTGGCTCACCAACAGCAGTGGCTTGCGTCCGGTCTTATCGGAGAGGCGCCCCAGCAGAGGCCCGGAGAAAAGCTGACAAAACGCGTACGCGCCGATCAGCCAGCCCACCTGAAACGGCGACGCTCCCATTTTTTCGGCGTAGAACGGCAGCAACGGAATCATGATCGTCAGGCCGAGGACGTCCACGGCGACGATCAGGAAAATGGCAAGCAGCGGAGAAGGGCGCAAACCTCTATCATGGCACGCGCAGCTTGATGGCTCTACTGAGGCGCTTACAGCGTCCGCAGATGGAAGCCTCCATCGACGTTGATCACCTGCCCGGTGGAATAATCGAGCGCTCCGCCAGCAATGGCCCGCACCGCGCGGGCGATATCCGAGCCTTCCCCCATCCGGCGCTGCGGCAGCAGGCCATCGGCGATGCGCATCTCATACACGTCCTCCACCGCGGAGATCATGTCCGTGCGGATGATGCCAGGGCGAATTTCGTAGACGCCAATGCCGTGCGCGGCCAGCCGGGCGGCCCACAACGCGACGCTCATACTCAGGCCCGCCTTCGAAATGCAATATTCGCCGCGATTCACTGATGCCGTGTACGCGGAAATGGAGGTGACAAAGACAATACGTCCCGTGCCCCGTTCCACCATGCCGCGCGCGACCTGTTGCGTCAAAAAATGAGGGCCTTTCAGGTTCACGCCGATCAGTTCGTCGAAGCTCTCTTGGGTGGCGTCGAGCAAATCGCGGCGCTCGCGCGGAGCCATCCCGGCATTGTTGACCAGCAAATCCACACCACCAAATTTTTCCTGGGCGAAGGCCACCAGCGCGCGGCGGTCGTCCGAGGAGCCGAGATCGCAAGCGAAAATCTCGGCCCCGGTTTCGGCTCGCAGGGATTCCGCCGCGTCCTTCCGGCCTCGAAAAGTGGCCAGAACCTGATGGGTAGCGGATAATTCAACAGCGATGGCGCGTCCGATGCCCCGGCTCGCGCCGGTGACGAGGGCAACCGGCTTCATGCTTTTCAGTGTATGCGCATGCGGCTCGAAAGCGCGCTATCCTATCGGAAAGCGTTATGAAGCTGCTTGCCGCCATCCTCTCCGCCGCCCTTACTTTAGCGCAAACTCCCGATTCGCCAAAGAAAAAGGCCTACACGCAGGGACAGCGCAACTTCTGGTCGTTCCGCGCGATCAAGGACCCCGGCCCCGTTCCCACCATCGATTCGTTCATCCTCGCCAAGTTAAACGAAAAAGGCCTCGCGCCCGCCAAGCAGGCGTCGAAGCTGGAACTGATCCGCCGCGCGACGCTGGATTTAACGGGCATCGCACCCACCGAACAGGAGATCGACGCGTTTCTGGCCGACCAGTCGCCGGACGCATTCGCGAAGGTCGTGGATCGCCTGCTTGCTTCCGAACGCTACGGTGAAAAGTGGGGACGTCACTGGCTGGACATCGCGCGCTACGCCGATTCCACGGGCGCGGACGAAGACCACCGCTATCCCTACGCGTGGCGCTACCGCGATTACGTCATCAGCGCGTTCAACCGCGACATGCCGTACAACATGTTCGTGAAAGAACAGATCGCCGGCGACCTGATGCCTTCGCCGGAAGGCGGCGTCAATGTGGAAGGCATCGTCGCAACAGGATTTTTGTCCATCGGCCCGCGTTTGATTGCTGAACAAGATAAGCCGAAAATGCTCTACGACTTCATCGATGAGCAGATCGACACCACCACGCGGGGCATCCTGGGACTCACCGTCGCCTGCGCCCGCTGCCACGATCATAAATTCGACCCCATCGCCACGGCGGATTATTATTCGCTTGCCGCGATCTTCGCCAACACCAAATCGTTTTCACGCATCGGCACGGGAGGCGTTTCCGATATTTATTACGCGCCGCTCGCGCCCGCCGACGTGGTGCTGCAGTGGAATGAGCAGCAGGCCAAGCTCGCCAACCAGCGCCGCCGCATCGCGGCATTGCAGGATCACGAAGCCGAAGCCTACGCCGCGCCGTTGCGCCCGCGCGTCGCCGAATATATGCTGGCCACGCGACATCCGGAAGCGGCCGCCGGCCTGGACCCGGTGGTGCTGAAGCGCTGGACCAAGTTCCTGACACCTGATAAAGATCCCAATCCGCTGCTCGACCGCTGGTACAAGGCTACCGAGGCGAATGAGAAAGAAATCGCGGCGGCGTATCAAAAGGATTTCGATACGGAGTTTGCCGGTTGGTCGGCCAAGCGCACCAAGTGGAATGCATTTTTGAGCGCGGCAACCGACGGCACGGCGCTGCCCGCGCGTCCACCCCTGAAAGACGGCGACTTCATGTTCCTCAGCGCGGTGATGTTCGACCGCGGCAACGGTCCGCTGAATTTGCCGGAGCCGGAGATGGCGAAGAACTATCCGGAAAAGACGTCGTTCGCAATTGCGTACTTTCGCGTCAAGCTCGCCGACTGGACGCGCGACGGTCCGCAGGAACCTCCGATGGCCAGCGCCGTTACCGAGGGCAAGCCGGTGACGCAGCACGTGCTGATCCGCGGCAACACGGCCGCCGAGGGCGAAGTGGTGCCGCGCCGCTTCCCGACAATCATCGCGGGAGACGATCAGCCTGAGCTTCCTCCGGGTAGCGGACGCCTGCAATTCGCCGAGTGGCTGGCCAGCGATAAGAACCCGCTCACCGCGCGCGTGTTCGTGAATCGCGTGTGGGGCTGGCATTTCGGCGATGGCCTGGTCCGCACCACAAGCAACTGGGGATTGCTGGGCGAAAAGCCTTCGCATCCCGAACTGCTGGATTATCTGACCGCGCGGTTCATTGAAGACGGCTGGAGCGTGAAGAAACTGCATCGCCGCATCATGCTGAGCGAGGCTTACCAGAGATCCAGCCAGATTTCGAAAGAAGCGGCCGAGCAGGATCCGGCCAACCGTCTGCTCTCGCATTTCTCGCGCCGCCGTTTGGATGTGGAAGAAATTCGCGACGCGATGATGGCGCTCGACGGATCGATCGATTGGACCATGGGCGGCACATTGCAATACGGCAAGGGCACCGACGGTGAAAATAGCGCTGGCCGTTTGAGCATCGATCCCGCGACCAGTAAGCGCCGCACGGTTTATCTACCGTTGCGCCGTTCGAATCTGCCTTCGCTGCTGAATCTTTTTGACTTCGGCGACGCGACGACAACGTGCGAAGGGCGCGCGTTGACGAACACGGCTCCGCAGGCGCTGTTCATGATGAACTCGGCGTTCGTGACCGATCGCGCGCAGGCGCTGGCGAAGCAATATTCGGGCAACATCGACGGCCTGTATAGGCGCATATTGGACCGTACTCCAACGGCGTCGGAAAAAGACGAAGCCCTCGGCTACGCGGCCAAGGCGGGCTGGGTGAGCCTGGCGCGGATTCTACTGTCGTCGAATGAGTTTATTTATGTGGATTAGGAAGTGACCACTCCAAGTACTGAACAAGCCGTCAAAGAGACGTTCGCCCGTCAGTATGTTGCGGGGGATTGGACGCTACTCAAAAGCATCGCAGATGGCTACCTTCAGCAGGCGGTATTTCTAAAGACCGCTGATGTTCGATATGTCTCGCAGGCGCTGAAGTTGCTGGCTCGGAATTCTTTGAAGAGACTTTATATCGGGGTCGGCACGGAGCTGCTTCTTAAGGCCGCCTATTTGAAGCGCGGGTTTCTCATAAACCGTCTCGAGAGGGACCAGCCCAACGCACCGCGTTTTCCGTTCACGGCGGGCCAGGCCCGGGGGTTCACGCTGTCGCCCGACGAAACCTACAAGCTGGATGATCTAATCAGGAACGTGAACAAGGTCCTTGCGGGTAACGAGCAGGCCGTGGAGGTCCGGGGGCTAGAGATTGCGAAGGTCTTTCGCAACAAGGAGGGTCACGGCGTGCTGCCGAGGCAGCAGTACATGGCTTCTCATTACCGCGATATTGAGCAGTCGCTGGTCTCCCTGTACCAGAGAGCTTTCGGCGAGACGCTCCGCTTGAGATTCTCCATGGTGCAGGGCGAGAAGGGGGTTTGGCGAAAGGGTGGGATCTGAATCGCCTGGGACTTCATGTGGCCTTGGGGCAAAGAGCGAAGGTTATTCACGGCTATATGGGCAAGTGACTCTGCGGGCGTGTCAGATATGATCGCCCGTGGGGCGAAGGTGAACTCCCGTACACGGCGTCGAGTCACGCCCTTGTACGCGGCGGCAGAGGTCGGCGACGCTGCGATCGTGCTTCTCCTGCTGTCCGCAGGAGCCGACCCCAACGTGTACGCGGAAGGAGGTACAACGCCGCTAATGTTAGCCGCCGCCAAAGGACGCGGGGACGTGGTTGAAGCCCTGCTTGGCGGAGGGGCCTTAGTTGACGCAGTGTCCCGCCCGCCGTCCGCTCCTGGAATGACGGCGCTTGCCTGCGCGGCAGGATTTGGCGATCCTCGCACAGTGGAGATTCTATTAGAGCGAGGAGCCGACGTTGAGGCAAGGCACGCCAACGGCGCGACCCCATTATGCTGGGCAGCACATAAAGGCCACCTGGCGGCTGTGAAGGCCCTGCTCGCGGCAGGCGCCAACGCGGACGCGCTAGCCCAAGGCGGCCTGACACCCCTCGGGCTGGCAGCACAACAGGGCCACGCAGAAGTCGTGGGCGAGTTACTTAAACACGTGTCCGATCCCGACCCGAGGATGGCGGACGGCGTGACCCCCCTGATCTCTGCAGCCGACATCGGTGCGACGGAGGTCCTGCGTCAGCTCATCGCCGCGGGTGCCGACGTAAACACCTTTGCTAACATGCGTTACACGGCTCTCATGGCAGCTGTCCGACGAAATCGTCTCGACTCCGTAAGGCTGCTGCTGGAGAAGGGCGCGGATGTAAACGCGAAAGGGGAGGTTGGGCTGATAATTCCCCTGACGGCGATCAAGGAGCCGTCTCCTGAGCACGACGCTGATGCGAAGAAGATAATCGATGCCGGGCCGGAGAATGTCGATTGCGCACTGCGGCTGGCGCAGGCGCTTGGGCACGACGAGGTCGCAGCATTGTTGATACGTTTTGGCGCGGTCGAAACTTAAGGAAATCGAGGCCTAGTTCTTCTATGAAGCTTTATTCCCGGCGAGACATTTTGCGGTACACCTCCTGCGGCTTCGGCTCGGTGGGATTGACGTCGATGATTCAGGCGGCGTCCACCAATCCGATGCTGGCCAAGAAGCCTCCTTTGCCCGCAACGGCGAAGCGCGTCATTTTTCTGTTCATGCACGGAGGCCCTTCGTCGATCGACACGTTCGACTACAAGCCGTCGCTGGAAAAATGGCACCAGAAGCCTTTGCCGTTCAAGCGTCCACTGACGTTCGCCGAAGGCAACATGGGCAACCTGATGAAGTCGCCCTGGGAATTCAAGCAGCACGGCAACAGCGGATTGTGGATCAGCAGCTTGTTTCCCAACGTGGCCGAATGCGCCGACGACATCTGCCTGCTGCGGTCCGTGGTCGGCGATAGCGTGGCGCACGGCGGCGCGAGCCTGCAACTACACACCGGGTCGAACACGTTCACGCGCCCCTCGATGGGTTCGTGGGTGGTTTATGGACTGGGCAGCGAAAATCAGAACCTCCCCGGCTTCATCACGATTAAACCGTCGCTTGCGCACGGCGGCGCGAAGAACTGGTCCAGCGGATTTTTGCCCGCCGCGTATCAGGGCACCGCGATTGGCAACGCCGGCGTGAAGCTGGACGAACTGGTGAAGGAGCCGATTGAGTTCCTCAATCAAAAAGGCCTCTCGCCGGAGCAGCAGCGCTATGAGCTGGACATGCTGCAAAAGATGAACCGCCAGCACGCCCTGCTGCGCGAGCACGATACCGAGCTCGACGCGCGCATTGAAGCGTTTGAACTGGCGTTCCGTATGCAGACCGAGGCTCCGGAAGCGTTCGACACGGCGAAGGAATCGGACGCGACGAAGAAGCTCTACGGTCTGGACAACGAAGACACGCGCGATTTCGGCTGGCAGTGTTTGCTGGCGCGCAGGTTGGTCGAACGCGGCGTGCGCTTCGTGCAATGCTCGCATAGTTATAAGTGGGATCAACACAGCGAACTGATCCGCCTGCACACGCACAATGCTCGTGAAGTGGATCTGCCCATCGCGGGCCTGTTAAAGGATTTGAAATCCCGCGATTTATTGAAAGATACCTTGGTCATCTGGGGTGGCGAGTTCGGCCGCACTCCGGTCATGCAAGGCGGCGACGGGCGCGACCACAATCCATACGGCTACACCATGTGGCTGGCCGGAGGCGGCGTGAAGGGCGGCTTCAGCTACGGCGCAACGGACGAATTCGGCTATTACGCCGAACAGAACCGGATGCATCTGCACGATCTGCACGCGACTATTTTGCACCTGCTCGGCTTCAATCACGAGCAGTTGACGTACTTCTATAGCGGCCGCAACTTCCGGTTAACGGAAACGGCGGGCGTGGTGCACAAAGACATTCTGGCCTAACCGGCGAGCTTGGCCACCAGCCCCACCGCCGCACCGCCCAGCACCACCCATAGCGAATCGATTTTCGTCAGCGCCAGCAGCGCCAGGCTGGCGGCCATGATCGCGGCCGTCACTGGACCCGTCACCGCATCGCGCGTCAGCGGCATCGCCGCCGATAGCAGCAGCCCCGCGCTCGCAAGCACTACGGCGCGGATCGAGCTGCGCAAGCGCGGCGAACTGGCGCGCTCGCCCAGAAACCGCATCATCGGCAAAATCAAAAACGCCGGAGTCATCAGCGACAGCAAGGCCACCGCTGCGCCCGCGTAGCCTCGCGCATAGTAACCGACGCTGACCAGATACAGCCCGTTCGGCCCCGGCCCGGAGCGCCCCGCGACGACGGCCGTGTTCAACTGACGGTCGGTCAAAACCTTGCGCTCGATCACCAGATCGTTGCGAACCATCGGTAGGGACGCCAACCCGCTGAACGACGTGAGCGTCGCCTTCAGCAACAGCCCGTAGAGCAGGAGCAGATTCATTTTTTCTCCGCGAAAACATAGCCGCCGAGCGCGGCCACGACGATTACCGGCACCGGCGTCAGGTGAAATTTCCACGCCGCGACGAACGCGCCTCCCGCGTACAACAGCGCGCGCCATCCTATATACGGCTTGATCAGCGTCCAAACGCTCGCCAGCATCATGCCGGTAACCGACGCCACCGTGCCTCCCAGCGCAGCCATCGCCAAAGGATGCGCGCGCCACGCCTCGAAGCCTTTCGTCAACACCACCGCCAACACCGCCGACGGCAGCGTGACGGCCAGCACCGCGGCGAAGGCGCCAGCAAGCCCCAGCACGCACGCGCCTGTCGCAGCGCAGAACGCCAACACGTTGGTCCCCGGCGTGATCCGCGCCAGCGAGTACGCCAGCGCGAAGTCCGTGCGCGTGATCCACCCGCGGCCCACCAGTTCGCGCTGCAGCAGGGCCATGGTTGGATCGCCTCCGCCGAACGTCGTGTTGCCGATTTTCAGATAGAGCCGCGTCAGGGCGAGGAGCGACGGCTTGATCATAGCTCCGCGAGCGCCTGGTCAAGGTCGGCAATCAAATCCGCCGCGTCTTCCAACCCCACCGAAAGTCGCAATAGTCCTTCCGGCGCACGCGTCGTCGGACCTTCAATCGATGCGCGATGTTCGATCAATGAATGCGTGCCGCCCAGACTGGTGGCGCGGATAATCAGCTTCAGCCGCGCGGCCACAGCGAATGCCTCCGCGCGCCCTCCCTTGATCTCGAACGACAGCATTCCGCCGAAGTCGCGCATCTGACGCTTCGCAATGTCATAGCCCGGATCGCCCGCGAGGCCCGGATAGCGGACCCGCGTAACGTTTTTATGTTTCGACAGAAATTCCGCCAGGGTGCGCGCGTTGGAGCAGTGCAGGCGCACGCGCGGCACCAGCGTCTGTACGCCCCGCAGGATCAGCCAGGAGTCGAACGGCGAGAGAACAGCGCCTCCGGTATGCTGAAACTCGCGAATCTGCGTCCGCAATTCAGGATGGCCCTTCACCGTGACGGAGCCTCCCATCGCATCGCTGTGTCCGGAAATGTACTTGGTTAGCGAGTGCACCACCACGTCCGCGCCCAGGGCGAAAGGGCTCTGCAGGACCGGCGTGGCGAAGGTGTTTTCGCACACCAGCAGAGCGCGCGCGGATTTCGCAGCCTTCGCCACCGCGGCGATATCCACCACTTCGATCAGAGGGTTCGTCGGCGTTTCCACCCAGAACATTTTCGTTTCGGGGCGGATCGCCTCTTCAACCGCAGCCGCGTCCCGCATGTCCACCAACGTGTGCTTCAAGCCCCATTTGGCGAAAAATCCCTGCATCAGCTCGCGCACGCCGTAATACACGTCCCGATGCAACAGCACGTGGTCGCCGGGCGCAAGCGATTGAAACACGCCCATCGATGCCGCCATGCCGGAGCCGAACGAGATGGTCTCATCGCCGCCCTCCAGCGCCGTGATGCATTCTTCCAGCGCATCGCGATTCGGCGTCGCGTCGCGAATGTAGGCATATTGCCGCGAAAAGTCGCCGTTGATGTCGCGCTCAAACGTGGTCGAGGTGTGAAGCGGAGGAGTCACCGCGCCGGTCAATGCGTCCACTGCGCGTCCAGCGTGAATGCTGCGTGTCTGAAGACCCTTTTCGGAAGACATGCCGCTATTATCGCGCGGGCAGGATCGTCTCTTTTCCCGGCGTCAGCGTGACGGTCTCCACGCGGCCGTTCAAGCGCACCTTTTGTTCGCCCGCGATTGTCCCCCGCAGCGCAACGCGCCTGGCTTTTCCATTGCTCCAGGCGATGTCCACCTCCACTGCGCCGCGCGCACGCAGGCCCTTAACGGAGCCCTCGCGCCACGCCGCGGGCAGCGCCGGAAGAATCGCGATCTCACCCGCGTGGCTCTGCAGCAGCATCTCCGCGATGCCCGCCGTGCCTCCGAAATTGCCATCGATCTGGAACGGCGGATGCGTGTCGAACATGTTCGGCAGCGTCGATTTGGCAAGCAGCGCCGCCACGTTTTCGCCGGCCTTGTCGCCGTCTTCTAACCGGGCCCAAAAATTGATGATCCATGCGCGGCTCCATCCAGTGTGACCTCCGCCGTTGGCCAATCGCCGCTCCAGCGTCACACGAGCCGCGCGCGCGAGCTCCGGCGTCGTGCGCGGCGTGATCTGATCGCCGGGATGCAGCGCGAACAACTGGGAAACATGGCGATGCCCCGGTTCCCGCTCTTCGTAATCCTCCATCCACTCCTGAAGCTGGCCATACTTACCGATCTGAAACGGCTCCAGACGGTCGCTGGCGGCTTTCACCTTGGCTCGAAACTCACCATCGACGCCCAGGATTTCGCCCGCCTGCATCACCCGCTTAAAAAGCTGCCCTGTGATCTCCGTGTCCATCGTCGGACCCATGCACAGCCTCGCTGAAGTCCCATCCGCCAGCTTGTACGTATTTTCGGGCGAGATCGACGGCCCCGTGATCAGATGTCCCTTTCCATCATCAACAAGGTAATCGAGCAGAAACTCCGCCGCTTCCTTCATCGTTGGATAGGCGCGCGCTGCGAGAAACGCGCGGTCGCGCGTGAAATCGTAGTGATCCCAAAGATGCAAACTCAACCATGCTCCGCCCATGGCCCACAGGCCGGAGCCGACGCCGTCGATCGGCACCGCATCGCCCCAGATATCGGTGTTGTGATGCAGCACAAATCCGGCCGCGCCATAAATCGTCTTGGCGATACGCCGTCCGTCGGGCCGCGCGGCGTCGATCAGGTCGAACAGAGGCTCATGGAGTTCGGATAGGTTAGTCACCTCGGCGGGCCAATAATTCATCTCGGTATTGATGTTGATGGTGTACTTGCTGTCCCATGCCGGCTCCAGTTTGTCGTTCCACAGGCCTTGCAGCGTCGCGGCCATCGCACCCGGACGGCTGCACGAAATCAGAAGATAGCGGCCGAACTGAAAATACTGCTCGATCAAGTGCGGATCGTCGGCTCCCGCCGCGACGCGCTGCAAACGCTCGTCGGTGGGCAGATCGGGCGCAGGCGTGGAGCCCAGCGTCAGCTTCACGCGATCGTAAAGCCGCCGGTAATCCGCGATGTGGCGAGCCTTCAGCTCCGCGTACGGCTGCTTCGCCCCGGCCAGGTCCTTTTCCAGATCGCGAGGCTTGAAGTTGGTCGATGCAGCGATGAACAGCGTGGCCGAATTTGCGCCTTCAACGTACATTTCGCCGTCGCTCAATTGCTCGATTCGCCCACCCTCTTGCGTGACGAGCAGCACGGTCTGAAACTTCACGCCCGCCGGACGCTCGCCCTCATGCCTAGGGTCACGCGCGATGGCTTCGCCGTCCATCACGATGCGATTCGCGCCGGAAAAATGCGTCTTCGCGTCGATCAAGTCACCGGGACGCCCCGCTTCGCGCCACAGGCCCGTGCCAAACGTGATGTGATGCGGCTTGTCGCACGTCAAATGCACCACCAGCACCTGATCCGCGGCAGAGGAAAAATATTCGCGCGTGTACTTCGAGTCCGAACCACGGTATGTCACGCGTACGATGGCCGTATCTAGATCCAGTTCGCGGCGGTATTCGATCACTTCGCCCGGCTCGGCCGAGCGGATGCGCAGATCGCCCATGGTCTGGTACGGCGGCAGCCGCTTCGGCGTGGAAATAATCGCGCGCTCCGCCAGCGTCTCAGCCTCATGAGGCATCCCGGCGAACAGCAGGCGACGCACCTCGGGCAGCGCCTTCGCGGCTTCGGGATTATTGCGGTCGCGATGCTCACCCGCCCACGCTGTGTCTTCATTCAACTGCACGCGATCGCCAAATACGTCGCCAAACACCATGCCACCCAGGCGTCCGTTGCCGATTGGCGTGGCCTCATTCCAATTGGCTGCGGGGTGGCGATACCATAGGAGGTCCGCCGCGGGCAGAAGCGGGGCGGCAAGAAAGAGGATCGAAAGATATTTCCGCACGTTGCTCCGATTATACGTCCGGGAGCGGTAAAGTATTACCAATTATGGCTGTACGAATGAAGGACATCGCGGAGGACTTGGGTGTCTCCCTGATGACGGTTTCCAAGGCGCTGCGCAACCATAGCGACATCAGCGTCCGCACCCGCGAACGCGTATTGAAGCGTATGCGCGAGCTGAACTATCAACCCGATTGGATCGCGCGCAGCATGGTCACCGGCCGCACATATCTGATCGGCCTGATTGTACCCGATCTGATGCACTCATTCTTCGCCGAGGTGGCCAATGGGGTATCGCGCAAGCTCGCGCCGCTGGGATATCACTCCGTGATCCTGAACACGCAGGAAAACGGCGAGGCTGAACGCAGCCACGTCGAAGTGTTGATGCGTCGCAAAGTGGACGGCCTGATCATCGCTTCCGCGCAGCGCGCCAACGAAGTTGAATTGTTCGAAACGCTGCGCCTCCGCGGGATTCCGTACGTGCTGATCGACCGCGTCATCGCCGGTGTGGACGCGAACTTCGTCGGCACGCGCGACGACGAATTGGGAGAGATGGCGACGGCGCACCTCATCGCGCAAGGCTGCCGCCGCATCGCGCACTTGCGAGGACCGCAAAACGGCGTCGGCACCGCGCGGTTCAAAGGATACAAGAAAGCGCTGGCCAACGCAGGCATCACCGCACGGCCCAATTACGTGATACGCGCGCAGTTCGGTGACAACACCGGCTACGAAGCCATGCGCGAACTGCTCAAAGTGAATCCTCGCCCCGACGGCGTGTTTTGCTACAACGATCCCGTAGCGGCGGGCGCCGTAAAGGCGATTCTCGAGGCGAGCCTGCGCGTGCCCGGGGACGTCGCAGTGATCGGCGCGGGCAACGTCCATTATTCGGACTTGCTGCGCGTGCCTCTATCGACGATCGACCAGAGCAGCGCGGAGATCGGCGAGGCGGCGGCGGAACTCTTGTTCGCCTGCATGGACGCAAAGACGCCTCCCGCGGTGCAGCGCATTTTCGTGCCGGCGAAACTGGTCGTTCGCGAGTCGAGCCTGCGGCAATGAATGCGGCTCTCTTTTTCGCGGCGGCACTGATGTATGCGCAGAATTTCGATGTAGCCACGTTCGACCGCGCGCGCGTGTTGAAGGCTGCGAACGCGTACTTAAAGGAAGCACCCGTCACCGTCACCGCCTCGCATTCCCCGCGCAGCGCTGGAGGCGTACACGATTTTTTCTCCGAGGGCGATTACTGGTGGCCCGATCCGGCGAATCCCGACCGCCCGTTCATCCAGCGCGACGGCATGACGAATCCTGATAATTTCGTCGAGCATCGCAAGGCTCTCATGCGCCTCAGCCTGCAGGTTCCAGCGCTGGCGGCCGCGTGGAAGATCACCGGCACAAGGCGCTACGCCAATCATGCCGCGCGGCACCTGCGCGCCTGGTTCATCGACGACGCGACGCGCATGAATCCCAATTTGCAATACGCGCAGGCGATTCACGGACGCTTCACCGGGCGCGGTACAGGCATCATCGACACGATTCATCTGGTGGAAGTCGCCCGCGCGGTGGAAATCCTGCCGCTATCGCCGCGCGATTTGGCCGGCGTGAAAAAGTGGTTCGCGGAATATACACGCTGGATGCGCACGCATCCCTACGGCATCGCCGAGCGGGACACGCTGAACAATCACGCGACGTGCTGGGCCATGCAGGTCGCGGCGTTCGCACACCTCACCGGCGACAAGGAAGCGCTGGAAGAAGCGCGTACGCGTTTTAAAACGATCCTGCTGGCGGAACAGATGGCCGCCGACGGCAGCTTCCCGCAGGAGTTGCGGCGCACCAAGCCGTACGGTTATTCGTTGTTCAATCTTGAGGCCTTCGCGACGCTCGGGCAGATTTTGGATGAGTGGCAGTTCGAACTGCCCGACGGCCGCAGCCTGCGCAAGGCCGTTGCGTACATGGCTCCGTACATCCGCGATAAGAAGACGTGGCCTCTGAAGCCCGACGTGATGTACTTCGACCAATGGCCGATGCGTCAGGCTAGCCTGCTGTTCTCAGGCGACGCGGTTTACATCGAGTTATGGAAAACGCTGCCCGCCGATTCCAGCGTCGATGAAGTGATCCGCAACTTCTTCATCCGCCAGCCGGTGCTGTGGGTGAAATAGCGATGTGCAACCGTTCAGCAACATGCAGCGCTCCAGTGCGGCGGGCGATTCGGCCGGCAGCCGGATTTTTCTAGTCGGCTCTCTTGGCTCGATCCACCAAGCCGAGTCGAAACCCGGCTGCCGGCTGGGAAGCCCGCCCCATAACTCACCTACGCCTGCGCCTCCGGTGCCGGACCGCAGCCGCGAGCCTTTATTGCCGCGCGGAATTTTTCCTGCTCCTCCGTCGACAGCTGGTTCCAACTGGTGACGATCTTCTTGGGCCTGCCGCCGCCGTGGTTCCCGCCGAGGCCGCCGACAAGAATGCGGCTCAGCACCAGAATCCCCAGCGCCTGCCAGTAGGTAATGAGTTTTCCGCCGAAAATAGCCGGAATCAGCCAGTTCCACAGGCTCATTACGGCGAACACGAACCCCGCCATTGCCAGAATGGCAAGCGGCGCAATCATCAGCATCTTTCGTCTTCCGTGCGTCATCTCTTTTCTCCCAGAATTACTTCTCGTATTTCCTTCAATCGTTCCCGCAGATGGAGCACTGCGTACCGCTTGCGCGAGATCAACGTATTCACGCCCACACCGGTCTCTTCCGAAATTTCCTGGAAACTCCGGCCGTCGATTTCATGAGCCGTAAACGCTTCCCGCTGCTCATCGGGAAGCTCGTCGAGCGCTTCTTCCAACTCCTCCCACATCAGCGCGCGCAAGAAAGCAGCCTCCGGCCCGCCATCGGGTGAAGGAAGGAGTTCTTCAATGCTCAAGCCGTCCGAATCTTCATCGAATTGCTCCGGGCGTCTCTTCCGGAAAAAATCGATGATTCGGTTGCGAGCCACGCGGTACAGCCATGCGCCCACCTGTTCGATGGGCTTCATCAGCCGGTCCGCCTCCACAAGTTGGGAGAAGACATCCTGCAAAATATCCTCCGCATCGCCTTCGTCGGAGATGCGGTTGCGGACAAATTTGCGCAGACGCTCCTGCTCGCGCCGAAAGATATCGGCTAAGCGGTCGTTGCTGTTCGCGCCACTCAGTACGTCCTCCATCTGCTAAGGAAGACGAAGCGGAGGGAGAAATATTTTAAGCTGCGGTGGACATGCTTTTGCGCATCGACGGCTCGGACTCCTCGGCGAACACCGAATACACCGCACCGGCTAGCGCCGCGCCCACGATGGGAGCCACCCAGAACAGCCATAACTGGCTCAGCGCCCAGCCGCCGACGAACACCGCCGGACCCGTCGACCGCGCCGGATTCACGCTCAAATTGGTGACCGGAATCCCGATCAAATGAATCAGCGTAAGTCCCAGGCCGATGGCGATCGGCGCGAATCCCTTGGGGGCGCGCGTGTCGGTCGAGCCGAGGATAATCATCAGGAACATGAACGTCAGCACCACTTCGGCCGTGAGACAGGAGGTCATGGAATAACCGCCGGGCGAATGCTCGGCATAGCCATTGGAGGCGAATCCGCCCGCCAGATCGAACCCGGCTTTGCCCGCGGCGATAGCATACAAAACCGCCGATCCGGCGATGCCGCCCAGCACCTGCGCCACAACATAAGCCGGAAGTTCGTTCGCGGGAAATCGCTTGCCCACCACCAATCCCACCGACACGGCAGGGTTTAAATGGCAGCCCGAGATGTGGCCGATCGCGTAGGCCATGGTCAGCACCGTGAGTCCGAACGCCAGTGCGACGCCCGCGAATCCGATTCCCAACGCAGGAAATGCCGCGGCCAGAACCGCCGATCCGCAGCCTCCAAAAACCAGCCAAAATGTTCCGATAAATTCCGCGAATGCTCGTTTCGACAAGGACATGGTGAAACCTCCTCGGGAAGGATATCACCATTTCAGGCTAAAGCAACTGACAAGTATTTGACTTCCAGATATTCTTCAAGGCCCCATTTCCCGCCCTCACGCCCAATTCCGGAATCCTTTACCCCTCCAAAGGGAGCCTGTGCGGTGGAAGGCAGGCCGTCGTTCACGCCGACGATGCCGTATTCCACCGCCTCCGACACGCCGAAAGCCCGCGTTAAATCGCGCGTCCAGAGATAGGCCGCCAGACCATAAGGAGTAGAATTGGCCAAAGCGATGGCTTCCCCGGTGGAGCGAAACGTGATGACGGGGGCGACAGGACCGAATGTCTCTTCTTCCAGAATTCGCATCCCTGGAGTAACGTGAGTCAATATTGTGGGCGAAAAATATAGATCTTTTATGACACCGCCGCCGAGCACGACGTGCGCGCCTTTGTGAACGGCATCCTCCACATGGGCGCGGACTTTCTCGACCGCGCGCGCATTGACCAGCGGTCCGATCTGCGTCGACTCATCGAGAGGGTCGCCGACTTTCAACCCTCGGACGGCTTCGCCAAAGCGCGCCGTGAACGCCCCCGCGATGGATTCGTGCGCGTAGATTCGGTTGACGCAGACGCATGTCTGTCCGGCGTTGCGGAACTTGGCCTGCACGACGGCCTGCACCGCGGCGTCGATGTCGGCGTCCTCGAAGATCAAGAACGGAGCGTGGCCGCCGAGTTCCAATGACATGCGCTTCATGGTCGGCGCGCATTGCGCGTAGAGCATCTTGCCGACCGCGGTGCTGCCTGTGAACGTCAGCTTCCGGATGCGCGCATCGCCCAAAAATGGCGCGGAAACGGCGGCTGGATCGTCGCCGGTGACGATCTGAAATACATCGGCAGGCCCGCCTGCGTCCTCCCAAAGCTCGAGCAAACGGATCGCGGTGCGCGGCGATTGCTCGGCCGGCTTCAGAATGAACGAGCAACCCGCAGCCAGCGCAGGCGCGGCTTTGCGCGTCACCATCGCGGCGGGAAAATTCCAGGGCGTGATGGCGAACACCGGTCCCACGGCCTGTTTCAGTACGAAGAGGCGCTTGTTGGCGAACTGGCTGGGGATCGTCTCGCCGTAGGCGCGCTTGGCTTCTTCGGCGAACCACTCGACGAAACTGGCCGCGTAGCGCACTTCGCCGCGGGCCTCCGTAACCGGCTTCCCCATTTCCGTGGCGATCAGGCGCGCCAGTTCGTCCACATGCGCGAGGATCAAATCGTGCCAACGGCGTAGTATCGTCGCACGCTCATACGCGGTAGTCTTGCGCCATGCTTCGAACGCGGCAACCGCGCGGTCAATTACGAGACGTGCTTCTGAATGAGCTTCCACAGTGCCTCCACATGCTGGCGTTCGGTGAGGATGCTGCCGATCGACACGCGCACCATCCAGCGGCCATCGAGAATGGCGGGCGTCAGATACGCTTCGCCGGATTTATTGATTCGCTCCGCCCACGCCTGCGTGTATTTATCGAGCGCCTCGCCCTCCAGCCCTAGCGGTTCATGACGGATGCAGAGCGTCTGCAGGACCACCGGCGCAAGCACGCGCCAACCGGGCGTTCCGCGGACCTGCGCCGCCAGCCATTGCGCGTTTTCCAGGTCGCGAAGCAGGCGGGCGCGCAACGCCTCGACGCCTTGCTCGCGAATCGCAAACCACAGCTTCAGCGCGCGGAAGCGGCGGCCGAGCGGCAAACCCCAATCGCGCAGATTGCGTACTTCAGCGTCGGCTGCGGTTTGCAGGTAGCTGGGATGGGTGGACATGACGCGCACCAGGTGCTCCGAATCGCGCACGTAATAGAGCGAACAATCGAAGGCAATGCCCAGCCACTTATGCGGATTCAGCACCAGCGAATCGGCGCCTTCGACGCCCTTCCACATCCAGCGGCATTCCGGCAGAATCATCGCCGATCCCGCCATGGCCGCGTCCACATGCAGCCAGAGACCGTATTTCTTCGCGACTTTCGCAATCTCCTCCACCGGATCGAGCGCGGTGGACGCAGTGGTGCCCGTGGTGGCGACAATGGCGCAGGGCTTCAGTCCGGCAGCCAGATCGCGGTCGATCATCGGTTCAAGCAGTTCAGCTTTCATGCCGAAATGCGCGTCGGCCTCCACCAGGCGTATATTGTCGCGCCCGAATCCGGCCAGTAGCGCGGCCTTCTCAACGGAGCTGTGGCTGTGCGCTGAAACGTACACGATTAGCGCTGCAGGCTCGGCTTGCAGGCCTCCGCGGGTGAGGCTGTAGCCAGTCGATTTTTCGCGCGCGCAGATCAACGCCAGCAGCGTGCTGGTAGAAGCGGTGTCCTGAATGACGCCCTTCCAGGAATCCGACAAGCCCACCATCTGCCGCATCCAATCCGTGGTGACCTCTTCCACTTCAGTCAGCGCCGGGCTCGACTGCCAACTGAGGCCAAGCGCGCCCAATCCAGTGGACACGTAATCGCCCAGGACACTGGCCAGCAGGCCGTTGCAAGGGAAATAGCCGAAAAAGCTGGGATGCGCCCAGTGCGAAATGCCCGGCATGACGATCTTATCCAGGTCCGCGAAAATCGCCTCGAACGGCTCCGGCGAACCGGGAGGCGCGGATGGAAGCTGGGCGCGCACTTCGCCGGGAGCGGTCCGCGCCATCACGGGATACTGCGCGACATTGATCCGGTAATCGGCAATCCAGTCCACGATCTGGTGGCCGGCTTTGCGAAATTCCTCTGGGGTCATAAAGGACTATCCTCTCACGTGCTCGGCAATTCCGATGTCGACGTGTTGACGGTGGTAAAGTAGTACCACTGGTCTAGTACTACCAGGGTTGGAATAAACAGTTTTTCCTGATAGTATTTGACCGTTCGTTTAGTGGTAGATCAGCAATGGCAACGTTCGACCGGTGCCTTTGCGTGATTCTCACGTTGTGGATGGTCTGGCAGAGTCCTTCGCCGCCCATCCGGTCCGAAGCGCCCGACTTTGGAAGATGGTGGGGCACGCCGGAATCCCGCGAAATTGCAAGAAAAGCCGACAAGGCTCGTCGTGAGGGCGATCTTGCGTCCGCAGAATCCTTCTATAAAGCTGGCTACGAAGACGCACTGCATCGCCATGACGAACGCGCAGCGGTAACCTACCTAAACGGCATCGCCGCCTGCAGGCTTACGGGGTTGCGCTACCGAGCGGCGCTCGAAACGCTGATCGAGGCCAAGCGGCGTGCCAAACAAATCAAGGATCGCGTTGCGTTGGGCGCAATCGCTGTCAATCTTTCGAGCGTCTATTTTCAAGTCTACGATTTCGCATCGGCGCGCAGGGAAGCCGAGGAAGGTCGCGAGGCTGTGACCGGTCTGAAGAAGCCCTACTACCTGCCCAATCTCCTGCTACAGCTCGCTCGGTTGCACAAAAAACTGGAGCCCACCGCGCCCGCCGCTCCGATGTACAAGGAAGGAATCGAGGCGGCGCGCAAGGCCGGGGACCGTCCACTGGAAGCGCTTGGGTTGGATTTACTGGGCGAAGCGCTGTTGGAGGAAGGGCTCCCGGGGGATGCGGAAAAGGCCATCGCCGACGGGATGGCGCTGCGGGAAAAATTCGCGCCCAGGGATTTGGGTTATTCGTGGGGCTGGATGGGCGCGGTGATGTTGGCCGAAGGACGGCTTCAGGAAGCGGCGCGCGACACCGACCGGGCGCTCCACAGCGAGGTGCGGACACCGGATTACCTGCTCAAGAATCAGCGCGGGCGCATCCTAATGGCGCAAGGATCGCGCGCCGAGGCCCTGAAGGACCTGCGCGACGCCGTGAACCTGGCCTCGCGGTGGCGCGTTGGCGTTTTGCCGGCCAGCGCTTCTTTAACCGCGACCAATCAGCAGTTGGAGCAGTTGGTATTCGCGTCCTTCGTAGAGGCGGCGGCGGACGAGGCGCTGCGCACCGGTGACCGGCGCTGGTCCGAAGAGGCCTTCGAAGCCATGGAATTGAACCGCGCGTCCAGCTTGCGGGAGAGTCTGGAATTGGCCGACGCGTGGCGGCAAAGGGCTCCCGTGGAGTACTGGGAGAAGCTGGGCCGACTGCGTTTGGTGGACTCAAAAATGCTTGGTGAAAAGCCACGAAGTGAGGAGTCGCAGCGTCTCCGATTGGAACTCGCGGAGATGGAGGCCAAATCGGGACTTGGTTTTTCGTCAAAGAACTCCGAGATTTTTCGCGGTCAGAGTTCACTTATACATTTTCAAGATGGGCTAGGTAGATCGGAAGTACTACTTAGTTTTCATCTGGGGGATAAAGAATCGTACCGGTGGGAGCTGACCAGGGAGAGCTTCCGGCTGCGGAAGATCGCAGGCAAGGGCAAGATTCGAGAGCAAATCCTCGCGTTTTCCGAAGCGCTGAGGTCAGGTAGGACGGAAGCGGACGAGCTGGGTGAGAAGCTTTACAAAGAGCTGTTCGCTGGGTTGGGGCAGGAGGCGGCGGAGAGGCCGTCCTGGCTGCTGTCGGTGGAGGGGCCGTTATTCCAGGTGCCGTTCGCGGCGCTGGTGACGGGCCGGACGGAAAGTAAGTCGGGAAGTAAAGCGAATTATCTGGTGACGAAGCATTCCGTGCAGACGATCCCCGGAGCGCTGCTGCTGAGCACGCTTCCGGAGGTGGGAACGGGCTGGTTCCTGGGTATCGGCGATCCAATTTATAACTTGGCTGATCCGCGTTGGCGGAAATCCCGCGGAACGAACTCGTTCTTAGGATTATTCCTGCCAGCGATGGCATCCGGCACCGCACTCCAGTTTGGGCGGCTGGTGGGCAGCGATGCGGAGCTACGTTCGAGCGCCTCCAGTTGGGCGGGCCCTGCGGTTTTGCTGGAAGGCATGGACGCCAACCGCGCTCTGTTCCTGGATCAAGTGTCGAAGTCCCCTGCCTTGGTGCACTTGGCGACGCACGTGGTGTCGTCCGGCAGCACCGCGATGATTGCCCTGAGCCTGAACCGGCGCGCCGAGGTGGAATTCCTGAGTACGGCGGAGCTGGCATCGCTTCATGTTCCGGGGGCGATTGTTGCCATGACCGGCTGCGACACCGGAGGCGGCGAAGTACTGGAAGGGGCTGGACTTCTGGGCTTAACCCGAGCCTGGGAGATGGCCGGTGCGGGCGCAGTGGTGGCCACATCGTGGCCGGTGCTGGACTCAAGCGGCGACCTTCTGAGCTTGTTTTACAAGAATCTACGGCATTTTCCGGCGGCCGAAGCGCTGCGGCGCAGCCAGGTGGAAATGCTGGGCTCGGCGGCATGGCAGGCTCGGCCTTCCTATTGGGCCGCGTACCAGATCACCGGGGGGGCGCGATGACGAAAGCGGGAGCAATGAACGATCCAGTGTTGGGAACGGGAGTGGTTGGTATGGCTGCGGCTGTCGCGGTTTCAATAGACGATGGAGCGCTTCGGGGTGACAACTCTGAAAGCGAGGGTTCCGAGTTTGAGGAATCCCCCAGGATTGAGGAGGGATCGGAATCCTACGCCGAGTGGGTGGAGTTGGTGGACCGTATCCGCGCCAGCGAAACCGATGGGATGGAGGAGCTGTATCTACTGTTTTCAAAAGGTATTCGGTTCTACTTGTGCCGCCAGTTAGGCCCCCAGGAACTGGATGACAAAGTCCATGACACCTTCGTGGTGGTGGTGCAGGCGATCCGCCGTGGAGAATTGCGCGAACCCTCACGGTTGATGGGATTTGTCCGAACCATCGTGCGGCGTCAAGTCGCGGCACATATCGACCGCGTCGTTCACACGCGGCGCGACCAGATCGACCTCGATTCCACCATCCGCCTGGCCGATCCGGAGGGGAATCCCGAAGAGAAGGCGATTTTCAGCCAGAGAAGCGATCTGATCAATCGTGTTCTGGGTGAGTTGTCGGAAAGGGACCGGGAAATCCTGACCCGCTTCTACCTTCTAGAACAGCCCCAGGACCAAATCTGTTCTGAAATGGCCCTGACGGAGACGCAATTCCGTCTTCTCAAGTCGCGCGCCAAGGCCCGGTTCGGAGAATTGGGGAAAAAGAAACTGACCCATCGCGCACTGCATGCAGTTATTGTGAGAACTTCTGCCGCTCTGTCCCACTAAGAAACAGAGTTCCAGTTCGGAACGGACTGGTGTCTTAAAACGACACCGTGGGGGACAGTTCTGTGGAGATTAAATTGATGCCTTCGAAGCATCCTGACGAGGATGTTTTCGAAGACTACGCGTTTCACCGGCTATCGGAAGCCGAGATGGCCGGATTCGAGGAACATCTGCTGCTGTGTGGCCGGTGCCAGGAAACACTGGCGAAAACCGACGAGTACATCCGGCTGATGAAGGCGGCGATAGCTGGGTATGCGGGCGGTATGCCGGAGATGCCGTACATTCCCCAGGCGGTTCCTGTCCGCAGGGACGGAGGTTTACGTTGGAACGCCGCAGCCGCGGCCATTCTGCTGTTAACTTGCCTGACCGCCTTGTTTTCGTGGCGTAATCCATCCGGCGATCCGAAGGTGATAGAGCTGCAGGCTTATCGCGGTGTATCTGCGATACAAGCAAAGGCGCCTGCGGGAAGACCTTTAGACTTTCGGATCGACTTAAAAAGTGTCGCGCCCGCCCGCGGGTACCGCGTGGAGGTAGTGGATGCGACGGGCCGCCGCGTGTGGTTCGGTGGAACGCCCGCCCGTCTCAGCCCGGGATTGTCGGCAGGAGATTATTGGGTCCGTCTGGCCACCGATGCGGGCGAGCCTTTGCGCGAATTTGGACTTCACGTCGAGTAGTTTTTGTGCCGCAAGCGGTAAAAGTTGCCGAGAGACCAACTCGGTCCACCCAGCTAACTCATTGAATGTAAAATAATCCTCCATCCGGCTGTTAAAGTGCCATAATTCTGGACATGGCACCCAAATTCCTCGCACAGATCGCAACTTTGGTCCTGGCAACGGCGGTTGCTCTGCCAGCTCAGGAGGCCAACCCCACGCGGAAACCGCAGGCATCACAATCGCCTATTCAAGCGGATTCGAGCGGACCGCAACCCATTTTCCGGATTGAGGTGATTGAGCACACCATTCAAGCGGTGAATTATCTTCACCGCGGCGGCTCCACGCGGATTGATTTCGCAGGCACCCCGAACATGGCTGGGGGTAGGGGCTCCGCCAAAGTGGAAAGCGAACGCGGTGTGATTAAGATTAATGCGGAATTCCGAAACATGACCCCGCCGAGCAGTTTCGGTCCGGAGTATCTAACCTACGTTCTGTGGGCGATATCACCCGACGGACGCCCAGTCAATCTGGGCGAGTTGACGCTGGGCGATTACGGTATGGGCTCGACCAGTAAGATTGACACCACCAGCGATATTCAGACCTTCGGCATGATCGTGACGGCGGAGCCGTATTATTCCGTCACCCAGCCGAGCGATGTGGTGGTGATGGAAAACATCGTGCGCCCAGCGACGCAGGGCGTGGTGGAAAACATCAACGCAAAGTATGAACTGCTGCCGCGCGGCACATACACCAACCACGGCCGCGCCTCGGGCTTCCGGCCGATTCTGGTAGGCAAGAAAGATCCGTTCGAGCTGTATGAAGCGCAGAATGCAGTGCAACTGGCGCGGGTGGCCGGCGCAGCGAAGTACGCCAGTGAGAGCTTTCAGAAGGCCGAAGACGCGCTGCGGCAATCGATGAAATACCAGGTGCAGAAGCCGGGGCAGAAGCCCGTGGTAACCATGGCTCGGGAAGCGTGCCTGCGCGCCGAGGATGCGCGGGTGATTGCGCTGCGCGCCGAACGCGCCGAGGCTTTGGAGAACGAGCGTCTGGCTGGCGTCGCGCGTGAAAATGCCGAGAAAGAGAAAGCCGAAGCGGCGCGCATGAGGGCGGAGGACGAGGCGCGAGCGCGGCGGCAGGCTGAGTTCGACCGACTGGCTGCGGAACAAGCGAAGTCCGAGGCGCTGGCGATGGCCGATTCGGCGCGACATGAAGCGGAGATCGCCCGTCAGGAAAAGGCCGCGGCAGAACGCGCCAAGGCCGAGGCATTGCAGGCGAAGGCTGAAGCCGAAAAGGCCCGTCAGGACGCGGAGCAGGCGCGTGCGGCGGCGGTCGCCCAGCAGCAGTTGCTGGCGGCGGAAGTGGATCGAGCCAAGCTGGCGGCGGCGGACTCTGATCGTCTCCGAATGAAAGCCGAGCAGGATCAGGCAGTGCTGCGCCAGCAGTTGCTGGATCAATTCAACGCGATCCTGCAAACCACAGACAGCGCGCGCGGGCTGATTGTGAACATGTCCGACGTACTGTTCGACACGGGCAAGTATTCGCTGAAGCCAGGTGCGAGGGAGAAACTCGCCAAGGTATCCGGCATCATTCTGGGCCATCCTGGATTGAAGATCGCGGTGGAAGGCCACACCGACAGCGTGGGCACGGACGAATTCAACATGCGCCTGAGCGAGAACCGGGCGTCGGAAGTGCGCGATTTTCTGATCGCCCAGGGAGTGCCCGCGTCCAACATCACCAGCCAGGGCTTCGGCAAAACAATGCCGGTGGCCGACAATAATACGTCGGCAGGGCGGCAGAGGAATCGTCGCGTGGAGCTGGTGGTTTCAGGCGAAATCCTGGGCACCACGCTGAGTTCGGCGCGGACCTCCAGCGGCGCCACGCCCCCCAATCCGAGATAGGCCGGAGCAACGTATTATGGGTAAATGGGTATCTTGCGCTACTCCGACGTCACCCCGAAGTCTGAATATCTCAATCGCCGGCGGTTTCTGGCCGCCGGCGCCGCTCTTCTCGCATCGCCCGCGTTTGCCGGCACCAAGCTCGTGGGCGTGAGCAAAAGCTCGCTCAGCACCACTGAGCCAGTGACTCCGTTGGAAGTCATCACGGGCTATAACAATTTCTACGAATTCGGTACTGACAAGGGCGATCCGATCAAGAACGCGCAGAAGTTCGTCACCTCGCCGTGGACGCTGACCATCGAAGGCAACGTTACGAAGCCGAAGACGCTGGATCTGGACCAAATCATGAAGATCGCGCCGCTCGAGGAGCGCATCTACCGTCACCGCTGCGTGGAGCGCTGGTCGATTGTCGTACCGTGGATCGGGTTTCCGCTCAGCGCGCTGCTGAAACAAGTGGAGCCGACGTCGAAGGCAAAGTACGTGGCCTTTCAAAGCTACTACGACCGGAAGCAGATGCCAAAGGCGGCAGGCATTGAGTTCCCGTACGTGGAGGGCTTGCGGATCGACGAGGCGATGCACCCGCTGACCATGCTGGTGGTCGGCCTGTACGGCGAGGTGCTGCCGAATCAGAACGGCGCCCCGCTGCGGCTGGCTGTGCCGTGGAAGTACGGCTTCAAGAGCATCAAGTCGATTGTGAAGATCAAGCTGGTGGAAAAAGAGCCGCCCGCAACCTGGAATCTCCAGAACGCGCATGAGTACGGTTTCTATTCCAACGTGAACCCGGAAGTGGACCATCCACGCTGGAGCCAGGCGAAGGAACGCAGGCTGCCGGGCATCGGCACCAGGCCGACGCTGAAGTTCAACGGCTACGCGGATCAGGTGGCGTCACTGTACGCAGGAATGGATCTGCGGAAGTACTATTAAGCCCACATGAACAAATTTCTGGCGAACCGTTGGACCAAGGTCGTCGTGTTTCTCGCCTGTCTTGTGCCCGTGGCGCTGCTCGCCTGGGGCTTTCACAAGGACGCGCTTGGCGCCAATCCCGTCGAGAAAATCGAACACGAAACTGGCGACTGGACCATTTACTTCCTGCTGATCACGCTCACCGTCACACCTGTGCGCAAAGTGGCGAATCTGCCCATGCTGATCCGCTTTCGCAGAATGCTGGGACTATACGCCTTCTTTTACGGCTTGCTGCACATGACCACATATGTATGGCTGGACCAGGGCTTCGACTGGCCGGCGCTGTGGAAGGATGTGCTGAAGCGTCCGTACGTCACGGCGGGATTTGTGGGTCTCGTGCTGATGATTCCGCTGGCGGCGACGTCAACGGCATGGGCGATCCGCAAGCTAGGCGGCAAGAAATGGCAGATGCTGCACCGGCTGGTGTACTTCAGCGCGCTGGCCGGCGTGATTCATTACTACTGGCTGGTGAAGGCGGACGTTCGGAAGCCGCTGCTCTACGGGGCCATTCTGCTCACCCTGATGCTCTACCGCGCCGCGATATGGACGCGAAAAAAAGCGTAAGGCCTACTCGGCCGGCCGGTCGTCGCCGGAAGCCTGCTCCACGCCAACGGCCTCGTGAGCCGCTTCCACATGCGCCTGTTCGAGGCTCTTCTTTTCCTCGTCCTCCTTCGGCGTGTAGTAGGAGTGATAATACGTGTACTTGCTATACAGCTCGCCGCGGCGCGCGCCGTTGACGACGATGCCGAGCACGTTGTTGTTGCACAGCGACTGCATCGCGCGGGTGACCGAATCGATGGTGGTGTGGCCGATGCGGACCACCAGCAGCGTTCCGTGGCACATGGTGGAAAGCAAATTAGCGTCCGCCGCGAACAGCAACGGCGGGCTATCCAGAATAATCCAGTTGAACAATGTGGGCAGCCGGTCCAGCAGGTGCTTCACTTCACGCAGGTTCAGCAGTTCCAGGGGGTTGATGACCGCTTCGCCCGCCGGCATGATGAACAGATTGGTTCCGGCCACCTTGCGCATGGCCTTGTGCAGCGGCACGCGGCCCAGCAAATAATCCGTGATACCGGGGCTGCGATCCACGCCGAACAGCGTGTGGACGATGGGGCGTCGGAAATCGAAGTCGGCCAGCAGTGTGGTGTTTCCGGCCAGGTGCGCCTGCGCCAGCGCGAGGTTCGCGGCCGAGAGAGACTTGCCTTCGGCGGGCGAAGGGCTGGTCATCACCACGCTGTGAATCGGCTGCAGCGTCTTCATGTGATTCAAGCGCGTACGGAGGGTGCGGAACTCCTCCATCGGCGCTTCATGCGGACGCGCAACGTCGATCAGCAGCGAGTCGGCGGAGGCGCGAAAGGGGATCTCCTCCACTTGCTCCAGCAGGTTGGCGAGGTTCGGACCGGCGTCGATGGTCGCCGCGGCGGTACGGGCCTCACCGTTTGTGCGGGCGACGGGCGGCGATAACAATCCGGCTTGTTCGGCACGGCGCAAAGCATCATGTACACGGCTCATACTTGGTTCCTCCGGAGCCTCAAACTTTCGTCACGTAATAATAAACAACCGACCCGGACATAATGACCACTGCGGCAAGGCTCGCCGTGGTCCATCCGAGCCATGCCAGACGCTTGCGGCGGCGCACCACGAAGTCGTTTTCAAGCAGCGGAATGCTGCCTAGAATCGCCATCTGCGTGTAGGCGCGCACGTCCTTCAAATTCTTGAGCGAGGTGTCCTTCATCTCGAGGACGCCCGCAATCATCAGCCCGAGTACCAGGCCCAATGCCGCTCCGATGGAGATAATCATCGGACGCTTCGGCTCGGTAGGATTCAGCGGCAGCGAGGCCGGATCGAGCAGTTCCAGCGTTTCGCCCTGCTTTCGTCCCGTCATATCCTGGGAGATTTGGGCCTTCTGCAGGCCTGCATCCAGGCGGACGTACTTTTCCTTGGCGATTTCGCGGTCGCGGAGGAGGTCGCCATACTGGCGCTGACCGGCGGGCTGCGTGCTGACCTTGCCGGCGTAAAGCGAGATATTCCGCTGCAGGTCCTTTATGTCTTTGTTGTAACCGGCGATTTCCTGATCCCGGGCTTCCACCGCGGCGGACTGCCTGCGAATTTCGCCATCCAGATCCAACAACTGACGCGCCAACATAGGATTCGGCGGCTTCGGCGCGGCGGGCGCCGCGGGCACTTTCGCCGCAGCCGCGTCTTCCTTTTGCAGATCGTCACGGCGCTTTTTGGCGACGACCAATTGTCCGCGTACCGTCTGCACCTCGGGCCAGCTGTCCGTGTACTTCTGCAACAGCAGGTCCAACCGCAGCTGCGTGTTGGTGACGTCCCGCTCCGCCTCCGCCAGTTTCTCGTTTTTCTGCTGAATCGCGCGATCCTGCTGCTCGATGGGCTGCTCCTTGGCCAGCGCGTTGCGCTTGTCGTTCAAAATCTGGATGCTGGTCTGAAGTTGCAGCTTTTCCGAATTGGCGCGGCTGATGCTATTGCCCAGAATCGTCACCTGCGTTTCGAGCGACTGCAACTGGCGCAGGTTGGAGTCCATTTGTTCCGGCAGTTGCCCGTTGTTCGCGGTCTGGAACGCCTGCAGCTTCGATTCGACGTCATCCAGTTCCTTCTTGGCCTGCTCCACCTGGTCCTTCATGAAGGCCACGGTCTGATAGCCCTGATTGGAGGTGTTGCGAATACTTTCGTCAATGAATCGGCTGACCAGATCCCCCACAACCTTTTGCGCCAGATAGCGGTTTTCGTATTTGAACGACACCGAAAACGCCGGAATGCCGCGGCGCTCTCCGCCGCCCGCCATGGTGGCCACGGGCATGATCGCGATTTGGTTCTTTTTCATGTCCTCCACCAAATCCTCAATCGGCATCCTGGTGCGTTCCTTCGGATATAGACCGAAGTTGTTGATGATGTTGGTGAGCACCGAGCGGCTTTCAATGGTCTGCGCGATCTGCGCAATGCGGTCGCTCATCTGCTGGTTCACCACCGTCTGCACCATCTGTTCCGGCACCTGCTGCGGGACCACGCGAACGATCGCGGTGGAGGTATAGCTATCCGGCCACATGTAAACGCCCACCACGCTGACCACCAGGGTGAAGAGAAATGGCCCGAAAATCCAGCCTTTGTGACGCCGCGCGATGTCGATATAATCCTCGACGTCCAGCGTCCTTCTTGAAATGCTTACTCCCTCGGTCGGCTGCATGGTGTTCCTGTACTCCTTGGTTCCTAATGGATCGAATTGCGTTTACGGGACGTAAATGGTGTCGCCCGGCTCGATGAAAATATTCTGCTCCAGCTTTTTGCCCTTCAACACTTCGGTGTAGTTGAACTTAATCCGCTTGGCGCCGCGAATGATGACGATTTTCTTCTTATTGGCGAAATCGCGGAAGCCCGCGGTGTTCAATGCATCGAACACTTTGGTGGGCAGCACCAGCGGCATGGGTCCCGCGTGCATCACCTCGCCCGCCACGGTGTAGCGCTTGCTGTTCACCTGGGCCACCGTGATGGTCACGTCGGGATTGTTGATAAACGTCGCCAGAGCCTGCTTCAATTGCGCGCCGAAGCGCTCCGGGGTCAACCCTTCCGCCTGCATATCCCCGATCAAAGGCATGGTGATCTTGCCGTCCGGACGAACCGATACAGCGCGGGTCAGTTCAGCCTCGTGAAACACGCTGACGAACAGTACGTCCTCCGCGCCGATAACGTACGACTTGGGGTCCACGGCCGCGCCAGTATTATCCTTGCCGATGCTATCAGGCAAAACCTTCTGCGCTTCCACGGGTTTCTCCGGCGCAACCGACTGCGGCTGCTGCTGTTGGGAAGCGTTCTGCGCGGCGGCCACGAAAGCCGGCGCGATCAGAAATAAGGGTAGATACAGAGCCAATCTTCGGAACGACACGCGCGATCTCCTCCTAAACCGTTACGGGTTCCAAATGAACCTCGGGGACAGACAAAGTACTAGTATAAACTATACACTGTTGGGAACTGGGCCTTCACCCTGTTCCCATTTATAAAACAACATTTTGCGAGGAGTGTCCAGTTACTTCGGTACCGTGACGATCGACCATGAGAAGCCTAACACCCCACCGCTACTTTCTAGCTAAGACTGAGCCGGATGTTTACTCGATAGACGATTTGGAGCGCGACAAAAAGACCGTCTGGGACGGCGTCAAAAATCCGCAAGCTGTGCGCGCGATCATGGAGATGCAAACGGGCGACCGCGTATTCATCTACCACAGCGGAGGCGTGTCGGCGATTGTCGGCGTGGCAGAAGTGCTGGAGGGTGGCCGCACAGACCCGAAGAACCCCAAATCGGCCGTCGCGGACCTCGGTTTCGTGGCGAAACTGGCGTCGCCGGTGACGCTGGCCGATGTGAAGCAGTCCAAATTGTTCGAAGATTTCGCGCTGGTGCGGCAGAGCCGCCTATCGACCATGGCGGTTCCCGAGAAGTTTGTGGCGTGGGTGCGCAAGACTCATCCGGAAGTATAAATTGGCAGGCGGAACCGCGTGCCCTATCACAGCGCTTTGAAGGTAGGACAGGCGGTTTCGCCTGTCAGCGTCTTTCTTCCGCGCTAGACTGGAATTTGGCAGCCCCCGCACCTTCCATTGCCGACCTATCTTCCGCCGCCGGCGTGCGGCGGGCGCTGGAGTGGTTCCGCAAGGAACGCGTCTGGATTCAGGATCAGCACATCCAGCTTTGCCGCATCGCTGCACCAACGTTTTTCGAGCAGAAGCGCGCCGAATGGATGGCCGGGCGTCTGAGATCGCTTGGTTGGGACGCGAAGATTGACCGCGCGGGCAACGTGGTCGCGACCCTGCGCGGGCGCGGCGACAGCGGCCTGGTAGGCGTCACGGCGCACCTGGATACAGTGCTGGCGCCGCGCACTCCTGAAGAAATCAAGGTTGCCGGCGACGGCAAATTGTTCGGGCCGGGCGTATCGGACAATGGCGCGGGCCTCTCGGCGCTTCTCGCCATCGCCGCGGCGTGGACCGCGACGGAGCCTTTGGAAGGCCTTGCGCCGGTGCTGATCGCCAACGTGGGCGAAGAAGGCGAAGGCAACCTTTCGGGCATGCGTTACTTGTGCCGCCAAGGCGCGGCATCGCGCGTTAAAGCCTTTTTGGTGCTCGACGGACCCGGTACGGACCGCATCACCTCGCAGGCGCTGGCCAGCCGCCGCTTCGACATTTCCATCACTGGCCCCGGAGGGCATAGCTGGAGCGATTATGGCGTCGGAAACCCCGTTCATGCGCTAAGCCGTGCCATTACCTTGTTCACCGACCGTGCGCCGTCCGGCGGACCCAAATCGTCCTTCAATTTTGGCTTGATCGAGGGTGGGTCGAGCATCAATTCCATCCCCAGTCAGGCTCGGGCGAAGGTGGATTTACGATCGGAAAGCACGTCGAGGATCGACGAAATGGCGGCACTTCTCGCCGCAGTGGTGGATGAAGCGGTGGGCATCGAAAACAGCCGTGGAACCGCACGCGTGGCGATGAAGATAAAAGAAATCGGCTCGCGCCCCGGCGGTGGATTGCCCCCGAACGCGCCCATTCTCGAATGCCTGCGCGCGGTGGACGCGCATCTGGGGATTCGCGCGCAGCTGGACTGCTCGTCCACTGATGCCAATATCCCTCTGTCGATGGGCATCCCGGCGGTGTCAATCGGCACAGGTGGGCAAGGCGGCGGGGCGCATACGGCGTCGGAGTGGTATCAACCGGACGGACGGGAACTCGGGCTGCGGAGGATTTTACTGACGCTGTGCTTGCTGCTGACAGGCGAGTAACGAGCCAGTGACCTTTTTTTCGCCGCTTCGTCTATTTTTCTGTGAGCGGCAATCGCCAGCCTTCTTGAAACCACCCGCCCCGTGCGGACATCTATTACGATGAGAAGTATACGGATTGGCTGGAAGTGCGCCCAAACTCCGAAACAGAGGTTTACAAGAAACACACATGAAGCTGCTAGACAAAATGAAACAGCAGAAGTTTTTGTCCACCGCGCTGATGCTGTTCACGTTATCGGTGGGGATCGTGATCGGGACGCTGGTCAGCACCGGCGTCAATGCGGCCCACGCGCAAACCGTCGCGCCGGACGCCACTCCGCTGGTGGTTCCTGCCGCCGTGGGCGCCGAAAATGAATTTTCGAAGCTTGCCAAGAAGCTCAACCCCAGTGTGGTGGCCATCACGGCCGATTACACGCCGAAGATGCAGACCTCCCGCCGCGGACTGCGCGTGCATCCGGGTGGGGGGGACGAGCAGGAAGGCCAAGGCGGTGACGACGGGTCCGCCGAGCTGTTCCGCCGGTTTTTCGGAGGCCAGCAGCCGCCGAACATGATCATGCCTCAGGAGGAAGGCAAACGGGAGCAGTCCGGCACGGGTTTCATCGTCGATAAGAACGGTTACATCATAACCAATAAGCATGTGGTTTCCGACGAAGCGGGCAACCCAGTGGATCATATCAAGGTGAAGCTGCACGGTGACGAGACTGAGTATCGCGCCAAGCTGATCGGCTTCGACCGCGAGACCGATATCGCTGTGCTGAAGATCGACGCGCACCACGCGCTGCCTCCGGTGACCATCGCCAATTCCGATGCCGTGCAAGTGGGCGATTGGGCGGTAGCGATCGGCTCTCCGTTCGGGCTCCAGGAAACGGTGACGGCCGGCATCATCAGCGCGATGAACCGAGCCAACATCGGCGACGGGCAGTTCCAGCGCTTCATCCAGACCGACGCGGCGATTAACCCCGGCAACAGTGGGGGCCCGCTGGTGAACATCCGCGGCGAGGTGATTGGTGTCAACACCATGATCGCCACGCGCAGCGGCGGCTACGAAGGAATCGGCTTCGCTCTGCCCATGAACATGGCGGTGCGCGATTACAACGACATCATCCGCGAAGGCCATCCAGTCCGCGGCTCGATCGGCGTGAGCTGGCAGCCGGGCACCAAGATGGAAGCGCTGCGAGCCATGGGCTTCGACCACGGAGTGATCCTGGGCGAAGTTCACAAAGGCGGCCCCGCGGAGAAGGCGGGAATTAAGACCGACGACATCGTGCTGTCCATCAACGGCAAGCCTGTAAAGGACGGAGACGACCTGCAGGCCCGCGTCGCCGATATGCCGGTCGGCACCTCGGCGGAAATCGGCGTCGACCGCGACGGCAAGAAGATGGCCTTCAGGCTGGTGGTGGAAGATCGCCTCAAGGTGTTCGCCGACGATCCCCGCGTGGCGGGCGAATTGGCCGCAGCGGGCAGCGGTCCGGAGATGACCAAGGGCGAAGTCAGCCACCTGGTGAAGTTCGGCCTGCAATTGCGCGAGCTTTCGGGTGACGAAAAGGGCTCGACGCCGGATAAGCACGGCGTGATGGTGACGCGCGTGGAGCCGGGTTCGTTCGCGGCCGACGTGGTGGGTATTGTCGATCACGACATCATCATCGCGGTGAACCGTACGCCGGTGAACTCGATCGAGGATGTGAAGAAGGTGCAGGGGACGCTAAAGCCGGGTGATCCGGTGGCGTTCCGCGTGATGCGAAAAGGCCTGCGCGGCACCGCACAGGCTGTCCTTCTGAGCGGCACTCTGCCCGAGTAAATTGAAAGTGCATGAGCCGCTCCCTGGAAACGGGGGGCGGCTTTTTTTGCGCCCCGGGCCACGCCCGCAGCCCCCGGCGTCAGTTGAGGGGACACGCCGCAGTTTGCCGGCAAATCCGCAGGTTACGTCACGACATCGGGCGCCGTGCGGCCAAACC
>Ga0209698_10000228_pt1 | contig 61007 bp, 49 predicted proteins | sample LitLauG_LLR_2012_FD_187203 | JGI IMG/M metagenome (GOLD analysis project Ga0209698, IMG submission 187203) | Freshwater sediment microbial communities from Pennsylvania, USA - Little Laurel Run_MetaG_LLR_2012 (SPAdes) (version 2) | ecosystem: Environmental > Aquatic > Freshwater > Creek >... | reverse complement strand
CCCTCATGTCAGGCGAAGCCGTGCTCGACTTCGACGCTCCGGCTCGAACAGACATCGAGGAGATCGACGATCAGCGTGCCCGCGTGATGGCGGAGTTGATCTATCCGACGTCGCAGAAGGCGTACGAGCGGGCAATCGTCCGCATTCCCCGGCGCATGTGGGAGCATCCGGAGATTCAACGACTCCGAAACTCGACGGCAAGGTTCAAGTGCGTCGTGAGCGGAGCGCGTTCCGGAAAAACATTGAACGCTCTCACGTGGATCGTGTCGCAGGCGATACTCCATCCGCACACGTCGTCGCTTCTCTGTTCTCCGACGTTCGCACAGAGCAAGTCGGTTTTTTGGAATCAGGTTCTTTCGCTGATTCCTCCGGAGTTGATTCACGCGATCTCATGGAGCGAGTTGACGATCACGTTGAAGAACGGTTCGGAGTTGCAGGCGGCATCGACGGAAGTTCCCGGACGGCTCGAAGGGCGAATGCGAAACTTCATCCTCCTTGACGAAGCCGGGGACAACGGCATGTCGAAGGACGGCGAATCAATATGGGATGCAAACCTGCGCATCCTACTCTCCGACACAAACGGTCAGGCATATATCATCGGGCGAGCGCGGCAGACGTACAGCCGATGGTTCGCTGATCTTGCAACGCGGGCACAGACGGACAAACAGGGAGATTATGCGTACTTCTCGTGGCCGTCCGCCGACATCCTCGATCCGTCGGAGATCGAAAAACTCAAACGCACAATGTCCGCCGATCTATTCGAGCAGGAGTACGGATCGAAGTTCCGTTCGCTCGTCGGCGGCGCGTACGCTATGTACGATCAGACAACGCACGAGCGCGAGGTCATGTATCAGCCGAATCTCCCGCTGTTCGTCGGATGCGACTTCAACGTGAATCCGTGCGTGTTCCATGTGATACAGGTTCTCGCGGACGACTTCATCAACGTCCTCGATCAGATCGTCGGATACAATACGAACGTATGGCTCATGGAGAAACTTGCAAAGCAGAAGTTGATCGAGATATGCGCGAACGATCCCGGCGACGGATCAGCGGAGGACAAGGCGAGATTCCATCTTGTACAATGGATCGGGGACTTCTCTGGGGGAAACAGGAACATCGCGGCGGGCCTCCCGGCGTGGCGGCGGCTCGAAGAATTGTTCGAGGATTGGCCGGGATGCAAGTTCGCGAAGCGGACGAATCCCGGCGTCACGGAGCGCATCCTCGAAGTCAACGGGCGCTTCCTCAACGCGCACAGTCAGGTCAGGTTCGCGCACTCGTCGAAGTGCATTCTCCTCCGCAACGACTTTCTCAATCTGACATGGGAAGAAGCACTCAAACAACAGACAACGAATCGGATGCTGACGCACGCGAGCGACTCCGTCGGATACGTCGTGTATTGGGTCATGCATCCCGGCGGATTCTCCGTCGGTCAATCAACAGGAGGCAGGTAACATGCGGAAGAAGCAGAAGCAGTACAAGAAGGCGAAGCAGGTTGACGAGCCGCAGTCGATTCTTAACGATCCCGTGCTCTCTCTCGATCAACTCGCGGCATCCTTCGGCGTGTCGAGGTCAACGGTCAAAACATGGACGCCGTATCTCGTGAAGATCAGGCCGGGGCGCTACTTACTTTCGAGCGCGGTCAAATATCACGACGCCCTCCATGCGCCGGACGTCACGCTGTTCAAGGCGGCGCAACTCGACAAGGCGAACGCGGAAACGCGGCGGCTCGAAGAAACTCTCAAACAGGACAGACTCAAAACCGAACAGATGCGTCAGGAGATTTTGACTCCGCTCTGCGAGGAGGATCGTCAGGCCGTCAAATTGCACTTCGCACTCCTCCATCGGACGGCGAAGTTCGCGGCGGACTTCATCGACGACTTCCTCACGAAGTTCACGGCGGAGATTGTCAGGCGCGTACAGGCGGGAGAAAGCACGGACGACATCGACACGCACAGCATTGGGATCAATCTCGTCAACGTCGTCATCCGTTTCGTGTTCGGCAACTCTGCGACGATGGGAATGCCGGACTATCGTCAGGGATCGCTCCGGGGACTTCTCCGCATGGATCAGTCAGACGCCGACGTGTTCGATCCATGGAAGCCGCACAGCGTCGCCCCGGTTTTTCAACATGAGAAGAAAAGCGATCCGGACTATTGCGGCGGCTTTCAACTCGTGCCGTACACAACGAAGGAACGCGAGGAGCAGATGCAACAACTCCATTTCGACAAGGGCGGGAGATGGATCAGACTCGATCTCCCGGCTCCGACGAATTCGCCCGTCCTACTTCTCGCACGGCTCGCGTCCCTCGTCGAGAACGGAGCCGACATCGTCGATCATCGGGAAGGCGCGAAGAAGCGGAGGGGCAGAACATGAGAATCGAGAAGATCAAATCGGCCCGCGAGATCTTCAGCATCATGCGAGACATCGACGGCGACTCATTCGTCGCGTCGATCTCGCGGAAGTCGTACTCGCACGACGAGATCGAGCGTCAGTATCACGACAAGATCATCGCGAAGTGGATCAGGGACGGCGGCGTCACGTACAGGAAGCCGAACGGTCGCGAGGTCGTCGTGAATCCGCACAGCGAGATCGGGGCGCGCTTCATCCGGCGTTATCAGCGGAAGGTCAGCATGAATTGATTCAATTCCCGAAGCCGACGGGGAACCCGGACAGTCCGGGAGTTGTACAGCAAGCCGTTCGACACAGTCGGCAAACGATAGGAGATACAGTAATGGCAACACTCGAAACGAACACAGACGGAGAAGCCGTCAACGCCGATCCTCTGAACGATCCTCTCATGTCACCGGAACGGAATGTCCCTGACAAACCGAAGCCGCAACCAATGAGGGTACGGTATCAGGATGGCAAGGCGATAGTCGTCAAGGCCGCCGACGGTCACTCGCTCGAATATGAAACGCTTGACATATCGAACGAGGATCAGTTCGAGCAATCGCCCGAAACAGTCGTGAACACGGCGCAGAAAATGATCGCGAAGATCAAAGACAAAATCGCTGAGTTCGACCGGACAGTCGGACAGTCAGAGGATTTGAAGCCCGAAGCCGTGAAAGCGATGCGGGAGAAGTTGCAGAAGGACATGATCGACAGTTACAAGCCGCTCATGGACGAGATGGATACCGTTGCCGCACGTCAGGGCGAACATCGTCAGGCGCTTGCCGCGAGAGCACAGTATCCCGCGAGGTACAGCGGAAACAAGATGATCGAACAGCGTGCCGCGACGGAAATCGCGATGGCGATGACAATGCCTCTCAGGTCAACGCTCGGCGTGCACGAGATAGATCAGGCGTTGCGCTTCAAACAGATCGACGTCGCAACGGCGCTGATTGAAAGAGGACGCACGGTAAAGCAGGCAACTCCGGACGAAGTGGGGCGGTTCGAGAAAGTTGTACAGCATTATCGCGATATGCTCGGCCTCGATGCTGTTGAGGGCAGACTCGCAGAAGCGGAGGATACTGTACAGGCGGTTGAGCAGGCGCGAGCGGCGATTCAGACGTACGGAAGCATCAACAATCCGCAAAGTCTTATCGCTCTTGGACTCGCAGGATTGCCGAAGGACACAAAGGGCTATCTCTCAACACAGAAAAACCCGTTCAAGAGTTAATCGCGGCGCTTCACAACGAGAGCCGGGACTTACCTCTCCGATTCTCACACTCGCGTCGCACTCGACGGAGCGGCGCGGCATCCGTCGGGATTCATTCACAGTATTGCCATTCACTCGAAAGGAATCAGCATCATGTCACGTACAGCGTACAAGATTCAACTGAAAACACTCAAAGGTTTGTCGTTCGCGAACGGCGTCGCCTTCGATCCGACAACCGGACTCTCGCTCGATCCTGTGTCGCAGGATCGGATCGGCGTGTTCCAGAATCAGGGACAACTTTTTGATCTCGTCGAATATCACGACGAGCGGGATGTTGCTCGCATCGCAAAACTCGAATCAACCATCGAATCCCTTCGGGCCGAAGCGGAACGGCTCGACGCGGCTCTCCTCGACGCGACGACAAAACTCAAAAAGGCGGGCAATTCAACAAGGAAGTAAAGACTGTTCTCAAATGATCGAATTGAAGAACACAGAGGCCCGGAGGATCACTCCTTCGGGCCTTCTCCCAACACGGTTTGTTTACCTCCTGAGCGGCGAATCGTCCAATTAAGAACAGGAGTCAACTAAGAGTGGGCGCCATCTCTTGTCAACGCAAATATTTTTGCATGAAAGTCAAGTACCTTGAACCGTACAAGAGGATTAGGGGCAAAGCAAGTACCAGAGGGATAACAAACTCAGCAAGGATGATTTGACCAGCATTCAGCTTGAAGAACTTTGCCAACCCTTTCCATTGCACAACAAAGGTGTTCACACTCGAAACAACCAACCAGATGCTCACTACGCCTACCAAAACAATGAACACGAGGGTCAACATGCTCATTGACGGAAACTGTCTGAGGACAGAGGAAATAATCTGCAACGGTAGAATGAGGATTACTAAGATGATTGCATTTGCTGTCGGTGAAAAGAAGATGATCTTCCGCAACAAGTTTGCGTCGAAAGTCTCTTTTGCCATTCCTGCTATACGTCGCACAAATTGCGGTTGAAGGTAGTACTGAACAGCTGCCCCAATACTGAGATTTGCAAGTATGAACAAATAGACAAATAACGGCCCCGACAAGCCCCAAAAATCGGAAACAAAGTCAGAGATAACTGTTAGCGACTTGCCACTTTGAATCATTGCACCGCCATAGCTTATCAGGTAAAGGACGATCCCATATTCTAGCGGCCAAACCGGAATATGTTCGTCAAGTGCCTCGCTGGGACGTCGAATGAACTGCCAGTGGAGTTTGAGCAAGTCGATCATTTTCGCACCTCGATTCCCTGCAAAGCATGCACGACAGATGGAGGAATGTCCTTAGTGCCCTCCCAGCCGCTCATGACCCGTAAGTAGTATGGATAGCATCTTGTGTATCTGTGGAACAGGTAGAACGAAGAATCTTTCTCAGCTCCTTGAGGGGAGAGGACGAGCGTGAGTTCATCCTCAGTCATAAGCTCCGTGACGATTCTCGCACTAGTATCGTTTTGGATGGAGACAAGAAGCTTGGACAGGTCGTCCAGCTCGCCAACTGAGAGGTAGTCCCCGACGAGCAATGCCATTTGGGGGCCCGGTTTATCGGGAGCAATAGCAAACGCATGATCCCCACCAACGTGAAGTTCGTGTCGAATTTCTTCGGCATTCGTAATCAAATGCATTTGCGCGGGAGCTTTCAGAATTATCTTCCGGTTACCAAGTTGGACTGCTTCATAACCGAGAATCTTGATTGTGCTATTACTATTGGCGCCCGAAAGAATGGCGAGAGCAATCACCTCCACCACTCCTGCAATTAGCATTACTTTGAGTTTATTCTGCATGCTTATTCGATGTCTTCACCTTTCTCGTTAGCATTCACCGATAGGTGTGTCGGTAAACCTAGATACACATTAAAGAAGATTTCAGTAGTTTTTGGCTTCGCCTCGATGCCACGACAAAGAATCGAACCAATTTACGATGCAGGTTTGACGGATGCAACACTTCGGAGAATCATTCCTCCGGGCCTTTTCTGTCCGACTCCGTGATGCATTCGTCGATGATCCGTGCTATTTTGTCATTCTCCACTTCTATCTCGCGTCGATTGATCCTAATTGTCGGAGATCGTCCCGACTTGAACTTGTCGTAAAGCCAAGCCGAAACTATACCGACACCGACATCCTTCGCGACAGTAAGTGTAATACGGATCAAATCTTCTCCCCCGTACGACTCCCGCATCCTAACTATCGGCGGCACGACGACTGATACGCCTTTGGGCGGATCATCTTTCATTTTGAATGCGATAGGCAAATCAAGAGTTTCAATTTCGATTGTCGTCACTTTCCCGTCGGCGTTGTCAGCGCTCAAAGTGAATCTCCTTTCTTGCGTCGTTATTGTCCGTAATGAATTACCTGCCGGGAGGATCATCGCTCGAATCTTCAAGTTTCCCAAACCTCGCGATCAGATCGGTCATCCTGTGCGTTAATTCCTCGTTGTAGGCCGACTCGACTTTCGTTCGACAATCATCCTCGTCCAAGTTCAATGCGGCGGCGGCAATCCGTGGAAATTCTACCCACATCGCGTTGACGCGGGACAGAACAATGATCGACGTGACAAACAATTCCGTCACATTTGCGAATGGTATCTCAAAACTGAACTGTTTCATTATTCGTTGCAAATCTTCGTCCAATGTCGTGACCTTTCGCTCTGAATGGTGGTGTATGTGGAGCGCACGTCGCTTGCAGGTAAGTACACGAGGACGGCGCGACAACTACTCTCCCGGCTTCAATCGTGTCCAAAAGAAAGACAGAAGCATCATCGGAACCATGTAGAAAACCATTTGTTCAAGGTTTGGTTGAATTGCTCGACAAACCTCTCGCGGAATACGAACATTGAATCGCGCAGTTGCAGATTGCGTGGAATCGGCAGGAGTGTAATCCAGAGTGTAGTATCTAAAGTCAGTTGGTGGAATGCGGAGAATGTCTGCGACTGCGTTCTTGCCGTAATTGCTTACCTGCAACTCCCGTTCCGCTATGTCGTTGATGTGTACGTCCAAGCCGTACATGAATAGACAGATTCCTATCGCAAGTAGGTAGATTTCGCGTCGATGGCGTTTGAGGTCAGCGTTGCCTTTCGAGAACCCGAAAGAGATAAGCGCAACCAATATAACGATGTAGAAATATCGAAATTGATTTCGCACGTCGTCCCGGTGAATCTGCATGGCGGCTTGACTTGTCCCCCCTTGTTGGACTATTGCGGTTAGGTATTGAAGCCGTGACAACTGTTGTTCCGGGGGGATCGACAATGTATCGCGTCGAACGAGCAAGGTTCCGGACGGGGGAAATGGCCTATCCCAATTCGCGATGAATCCAACGATGCAGACAATGAGCAGAATCGCCAACAAAATCCAACCGAAACTCGAAACTGTCCATTTATTGGTTTGTTCTGTCATACTCGGCTCCTACGTGTGATGGCGGTCGCATGAAATTGTTCGGGGAGATTCATACATTGTGGCATGAGGTTCCTCAAAGAAGCGAAACCAAAGCGGAAGATCGGCGGGTCGTCGATGATCGAGCGGGAGGAGTTGCCGCTCGTCGTCAGATGGAAGTCGCCCCGCAAGATCGTCGTGCTGTACTCGAACGGCGCTCCCCGCGTCGCAGAGGACGTCGCAGAGATGCGTCAGGAGGAGCACGACATCGTTTTCGTTCGCCGCTATCCGGGCGGCCGGGAGATCGAATGTCGGTACAAACGCCGTCATATTCAAACGCTCGAAGTTAGGACTCCGCACACGAATCCGGAGCGGAACTATTCGCTGATGCCGGGGCGCTGACGGGACTAAATGCAGACAGCGAAAACAATTCGATGCTGGATTTGCGGACGCGAACTCCCTCGCGGAATGTACGGCCCTCGGAACGTCGGACACGGCAAACGCGACGGCGGGCCGCGTCACTCGTGCCTCGATTGCTTCCCTCCGACACAGGAGAAAGTCGAGGCGCTTCTCAAACGCATTCACCTTTTCAAGATCGAGCGGATTAACTTCCGGGAGGCGCAGGCGAAACGACGCACGGCCCTCGACGCACGCATCGCGACGCAACGGGCGGCGGACGAGCGCGACATCGCATTCGAGGAATCCTCGAACGGCTCGTCGTGGCGGCGTCAATGGGAGGCGGCGACGAAGCCGCGTCCGATACGGCGCAGGACGCACACGGCGGAACAGGAACGCAGGGCACGCATCGCGGAGGAGAACTTGCATCTCCGCCCTGATCCGATGACGTGGAAGGCATGACGGGCATCGGCACGTCATCGGCACGCGACACTCGAATTATGCAGGTGGGTATTGAAGTCGCGCGGTTAATGACATTAACCGCTGGAAGGTAAATGGGCAGGGTCACGTCTCTTTTCGCGGGGAACGATGCGGCGATACTGGACCGGATCCGGAAAGGGGACGAAGGGGCGCTTGTCGATCTGTACCGTGAGAACCGCCGGCCCGTCCGGGCGCTCATCCTGCGCAACAGCGGAACGGAGGATGACGCCGACGACATGCTGCAGGAGGCGCTCGTCACGCTCTGGGAGCGCGTCAGGACGGGGAAGTTCCGCCACGAGGCCGGACTCGGGACATTCGTCTACGCCACAGCGAGAAACATCTGGCTGCGGCGCCTGGCGCGCGCGCGCAGGGAAGTCCCGGGCGAGATGACCGATTCCCCCTCGGACGACGCTTCACCGCTCGACGCGATGATCGAGGAGGAGGAATCGGCCGTGGTCCGCTCCGCGCTGGAGCGGCTGGGGGAACCGTGCAGAAAACTTCTGCTGTTGTTCTACTGGGAAGAGAAATCGATGGAATCGATCGCCGCGGCGCTCGGCATGGCGAACGCCGATACCGTGAAGTCAAAAAAATATCAGTGCAAGAAAGCCCTCGAGGCGCTTATCCGGGAGAGGATGCCGGGAAATGACTGACGGGAGCGACGCGCATTTCGGGACAGACGAGGATCTCCTCTCCGCGTACGTCCTGGGGAGACTGAATGCACCGGAACGGGAGAAGATGGACCGCCACGCTGCGGGGTGTGCCCCGTGCGCCGCATCGCTCCGGCGCGAGATGCTCGTGGCCGCCGGCGCGCGCAGGCTCGGCCGTGAGACTCTGAAGGCACATCTCAAAAAGAGAATCGCCTCCGGAGAATCGCCCGTGGAATGGCTCCGGATCACCGGCGTCGCGGCGACCCTTTGCCTCGTCGCGGGGCTTGGAGTGTACTATCTGGCAGTCAACAGGAGCCAGAATCCTCCGCCGGTGGACGCGGCGGGACGGGAGGCACCAGGAGCGTCCGGCGAGATCGCTCAGAACCGGCAGAGCGCTCCGCGGGAAGGCCTCGCCGTGACCGGCGGTGCGAACAAAGTCGCGCAACTCCCCGGCGCTTCACCCCCGGCTCCTCTGCGCGCGCAGGCAAAGCAGAAGGAAGCCGCACCGACGCTCCAGAGTGACCGGTACACCGCGTTGAACGAGGAGCGCGGCGCAGGGGGGATCGCCCGTTCCGAGCCAGCGCGCGGCGCGTCCCAGGAAAACGCGGAATTCTGGTCGGAAGGGACTGTGGAAGGGGCGGAAGGATCGCCCGGCGCAGCAGCGCTGAAGAAAGCCGGGGCGGAGGCGGCAGAGAAGCCGCTCATCTCCAGGAGCGACGCGGCCCGGGATATCGCACCGCGGAGGAAGGATGCGCCGGCGATCGAAGAGGAAAAATACGTCCTCCGCCAGCGGCCGGCGAGCGCGCTCCCTGCGGACAGGGAGAACCACGCCAGGGACCGGATGAAGGTCCCGACACAGATCGAGAAAACGGGGGGGAGGACCACGCTGACGATGTACCTCGATTCGCTCGTGGATGAAAACGAGATGAGGCGGGCGCATGTGGACGCGCCGGGGGACGACTCCGTCGTCGTGACGGTCGGGGGGAAAAAGATACTCTACCGCCTTCACCGCGGCGGGGAGACGGAGCCGCAGCGGAAATAGCGCGCCTCACCCGCCCTTGTGTCCGTCCCCCCGGAGCATCCCGATCGCGTGAAGTATCCACGGGAGGATCACGTCAAGCGATTCGTTCACGGCACGTTCGGAGCCCGGGAGATTCACGATGAGCGTCCGCCCCCGCACCCCGGCGACGCCCCGTGAGAGCATCGAGTTGCGGTTCCTCTCCTGCCCGTGCGCGCGGAGCATTTCGGCGACCCCCGGGAGCTCCCGTTCGATCACCGCAGACGTCGCTTCCGGCGTCACGTCGCGGGGACCGACCCCGGTCCCTCCCGTCGTGATGACGATATCAAGTGCCAGGCTGTCGGCCCACCGCGTGAGTTCCCGCGCGATCTGCGCCGCGTCATCGGGGATGACCGCGAATTCCGCGACCGGCACGCCGAGAGACACAAGCCTGTCACGAATCGCCCTCCCGGATCTCTCCTCCGCCTGGCCGCTCGATCTGCTGTCGGAAAGCACGAGCACCCCCGCGACGGTCTTCGCGGAGTCCGGCGGCCTGAAGTCCGATTTCCCCCCCTTCTTCCCCGTCAGGCGCACCCCGGTAATTTCCATCGTCCCGTCGATGATCTTCAGCATGTCGTACAGGGTCAGCGCCGCAACGGACGCAGCCGCGAGAGCCTCCATCTCGACGCCCGTCTTCCAGACCGCCGTCACGCGCGAGGCGATCTCGATGGAATCTTCACCGAGCGTGATCTCCACCCCCGCGAAATCAAGGGGCACCTGGTGACAGTACGGAATCAGCAGGCTTGTGTTCTTCGCCGCCTGTATTCCCGCGACCCTGGCGACTGCAAGCGGATCGGCCTTCGGCACATTCCCCGTGCGCACCGCTTCCACGGTCGCCCGGAGGCACTTCAGCGTCGCCACGGCCGAGGCGGTCCTGAGCGTGTGAGGTTTCTTCGAAACGTCCCGCATGGGATATCCCCGTTGTCGATGAATCGTGAAGGATGGATTTCAGAACGGATCATTCAGGAATTCTATCTCCACGGGCGATCCCCCGCTGACCGCAACGGTCCCTTCGGGGATCAGGATAAGGCAGTTGGCCCGCAGAAGCGACGTCATCACGCCCGAACTCTGGCTCCCCGTGGTCTTCACGCGGAGGACGCCGTTCTCCTCGCGGACGATCCCCCGCATGTAGGACTTCTTCCCGTCTTTCACTCTCAGCGGCTCATCCGTGAAGGCGCGCACGCGGACGGGGAAGAGATCGTTCCTCCCGAGCATTTTTCCGAGCGCAGGGCGGACAAACTGGAGGAACGTCACGGCGGTGGAGACCGGGTTCCCGGGAAGCCCGAAGACAAGCGTCCCGTCCGCAACGCCGAAAAGAAGAGGGCTGCCGGGGCGGATGTTCACTCTCCAGAACCTGATGTCCACCCCCGCGCGGCGGAGAGCTTCCCCGACATAGTCATGGGCGCCGACCGACACCCCCCCTGTCATGAGAAGAACATCGAATGCAAGTCCTTCCCTGATTTTCTTCCGGATCGATTTCTTCCTGTCGCGGACGATGCCGAGGAGGCGCGCGCGGGCGCCGGCCTCCTTCACGAGCCCCAGGAGAGCGTACGACGAGCTGTTCCGGATCTTCCCCTCGCCGGGCGTCCGGCCGGGACCGACGAGTTCATCACCGGTCGCGAGAATCCCGACGCGGGGTCGGACGGAAACCCGCACCTTTGCGTGACCGGTGGCGGCGAGTATTCCCGCGTGATACGGGGTGAGGAGTTCCCCTTTTGCGATGACGCGGTGCCCCCGGGGGATATCCTCCCCGGGGAGACGGACGAAATCCCCCTTCCTTGCGGGTGCATCGAACGTGACAGCGCGGGGAGATTTCTCATTCGTTTTTTCGACGGGAACAACCGCATCGGCCCCCGAAGGAAGCTTTCCTCCCGTCATGATCCGGATTGCCTCCCCCTTCCCCATCCGGCCGGTGAACGGGTTCCCCGCGCTCGATTCACCCGCCACCGTGAGGGTGACCGGGCGTCCGGGCGACGCCCCCTTCAGCTCTGCATGCCGGACGGCATATCCGTCCATCGAACTGTTCCTGAAGGGGGGAATGTCCCGGTCTGCCACGATATGTTCCGCGGCGGTCCTCCCCGATGCATCCCGGAGATCGACCGTCTCACGCCCGGGGGGCGGGACCGCACCGAGTATTATACGAAGGGCCCTGTCGGCGTTTATCATCGGGCTCCGGAAGTCGTCAGGAACATCCGAAAACGTACGAATCTTACGGTGAATACTCAAGCAGTCGCGGAGGAGGAATGCAGCGGGATCAGCAAGGGGAGGATCAGCGCCTGTGCGAGAGCTCGGAGAGGCAGATTCTGCAGAGCGACCCCTCCTTCAGGTCGATCTCTTCGACATAGGATGAGGAATGCATGACGCACGCAAGCTCTGCGCAGTGGATGAGCGAAAACATGTGCCCTATCTCGTGTACGACCTCCTTGATCAGCCGGTCCCGGAGCAGGGCGTCATCCGGGGGGAGTCCGTACCGTTGGGGCGCAAGCCGGTGGTAGGAGACGACAGCGACGTTTCCGCCGACCTCCGCCTCGCCGAAGACGTACGTCAGCACGGGGACAAAGAGATCGAAGGGGACGAGCGCAAGGATGCCGACGCCGGTCCCGCTTTTCAGGGGGGGGTACGCTTCCTTCAGGTGGAGAAGGATGCCGGTGGAATTGTACTGGCTCCGGCCATCGTCGAGAAACTGCTCGGCGTTGAAGCTGAATTCGCGTATCGCCACTTCGGTCCGGAACGTCCGGCGCAGGGGCCCGGAAATCGCCTCCGCGAGAGATGGATCGGCCCCGCCGAGCGGCAGAACGTGAATGGCCTTCATTGCACGCGCTTGAGTCCGAACTTCTCGATCTTGTGGTAGAGCGTGACCCTGTCGATGTCGAGGATCGCCGCGCTCCGGCTGACGTTCCATCCGTTCTCGCGGAGCACCTGCTCGATGTGGCGCTGCTCGATGTCCTCCAGGCGTTTGCCGTCCCTCTGGGAGGACACAACGGCATGAAGAGGAAGGTGATTCCGCTCGATCAGGTCCCCCTCCGCGACAACCATCGCGCGCTCGACGGCGTTTTCAAGTTCGCGGACGTTTCCGGGCCAGTCGTGCGCCTTCAGCGCGAGCATCGCCTCGGGGCTGAACCCGTCCACCCTCTTGTTCATCTGCGCGGCGAACTTCCCGAGGAAGTAGTGGGCGAGCTTCGCGATGTCCCCGCGGCGTCCCCGCAGGGGAGGAAGGTCGATCGTAAAGACGTTGAGCCGGTAATACAGGTCTTCCCGGAACGATCCTTCCCGCACGGCACATTCCAGGTCCCTGTTCGTCGCGCAGACGACCCGGAAGTCGGAGCGGACGTTTTCCGTGCCCCCCACGCGCGTGAACTGCTTCGTCTCGATCACGCGCAGGAGATCCATCTGCGTCTTCGTGTCGATGTTGCCGACTTCGTCGAGAAAAAGCGTCCCCCCGTCCGCCAGCTCCACCTTCCCTTTCCTCCTGTACTGCGCCCCGGTGAAGGCCCCCCGCTCGTGTCCGAAGAGCTCGCTCTCCAGAAGGCTTTCGGTCATTGCGCCGCAGTTGACGGTGACGATAGGAAAATACTTCCGGGGACTCCCGGCGTGAATCGCGCGGGCGACGAGTTCTTTCCCCGTCCCGCTCTCCCCGCGGATCATCACCGTCGTATCCGTCGGCGCGACGGTGCGGACGAGATCGAGCACCTTCTTGATCTCGGGAGATTCGCCGATGATTTCGCCGGCGCCGGAGAGTTCGCTCACCGCGTCCTTCAGTTTCTGGTTCTCCCGGAGCAGCATTTGCTGCTGCAGCGCCTTTTCGACCATGTGATCCAGATAATCGGGATCGATCGGCTTCGTGATGTAGTCGTACGCCCCCTCCTTCAGGGCCTTGACCGCGGTGTCGACCGTGGCGAACGCCGTGATGATGATGACGACGACCTCTTTGTTCGTCTCGCGCACGCGCTGGAGGAGCTCGATGCCGTCCATGCCGGGCATCCTGATGTCCACGAGCATGATGTTCCACGAGCCCCCCTGCAGTTTCCGGAGAGCCGCGGCGGCGTTCTCCGCGACGTCGACGCGGAAGCCGTCCTCCCGGAACCACTTGCCGAGCGATTCCCGGACGATGAGTTCGTCGTCCACCAGAAGTATGCCGATCTCGCTTTTGTTCATGCGTGCGTTCCTTCGACCGAAGATGACGTTGGCTGGCGGGGGCCCGGGACCGGCTGGCTGACGGGGAACATCAGCGTGAACACCGTCCCCTTCCCGACGACGGACTCCACGTCCACCGTCGCGTGATGACGTTCGAGTATCCCGTACGCCACGGAAAGACCGAGCCCGACCCCCCTGGCGTCCGACTTTGTGGTGTAAAACGGCTCGAAAATGTGCGCCTTGATTTCCTCGCTCATGCCGATCCCCGTGTCGGCGACGGCGATGCGGATCGTTTCCCCCTCCCGCCGGAGATCCAGCGTGAGCGTCCCCCCCTCCTCACGCGACACCGATGCCCCCATCGCCTCGATCGCATTGACCATGAGCGCGATAAGCACCTGCTGGACCTGGTCGGGATCGCATTCCAGAAGGTCGTCTCCCGCGCGGGAGGACTTCACGACGACGTTGTGCATCCCTGCGTGATGATTCATGAGGAGCACGCACCGGTCGATCACTTCCGCGACATGGACCGACTGAAACGACACTCCGCGCTGGCGGGCAAAAACGAGAAGATTCTTGACGATGTTGCCGCACCGGAGGGCCTCGTCCGCCATCAGCTTGAGGTCGTCGACGTACGGCTTCGCCTCTTCCGGCCGGAGGGCGGAACGCTGGATGCGGCGTATCAGGAGCCGTGCGAACGTGAGAATCCCCTCCAGCGGGTTGTTCAGCTCGTGCGCGACGCTCGACGACAGGTTCCCCAGGGAGGCCATCTTCTCGACCGCCAGCATCTGTCGGTGCGCCCGCTCGAGGTCCACGGTCTTTTCGTGTACTTTCTGCTCGAGCGTCTCCGACCACGCCGTGATCTCCCCGCGTGCGCGGGAGAGCTCCTGGGTCATGCTGTTGAATGTCTCCGCGAGCTCCCCCAACTCGTCCCGGGACGTGGTAAGGAGGCGCTGCGAGAGGTCGCCGGTGGAGACCATCTGCATGCCGCGCGCAAGCCGGCGCACGGGGCGCCGGACCACGAACCAGATGAATCCTCCGGAGATGAGCCCGACGAGGAGCGCGGCCGCGACCGATGCGTACGTGAGTTCCCGTGTGGCGTCCGCGAGCCTCAGGTCGGCCTGCGCCAGCGACATTTTCACGTCGAGGACGCCGAGTATCGTCCGGGAGGAGGGGTGCGCGTGGCATCCGGCCCCCGAGCACTGCTCTTCGTTCCGGATCGGGGTGATCAGCCCGAGGACGCGGTGCCCGTCCGGAGCGCTGAATATCCTGGAGAGCTCCGCCGACGCCGGGTGAGGGTTCTCCAGCCCGGTGCCGGAGTGACAGCTGACGCACGCCTCCGCGTTCAGGTCGACCCTCGAGTGCACCTCAGAGTGAAGCGTGCTGTAGGAGATTTCGCCCGACTTGTTGTAGACCCGGATCCCCTCGATCCCCGGTTCCCCGGACATCTCGGCGATGATCCCGTCGACGTCCGCGTTCCGGTTCTCCATCATGCTGTGGCGGGTGGCACGGCGGATCATCTCGCTCACACGCACCGCGCTCGACTGCACGTTCCCCATGACGCTTGATTCCTGCACCCTGACGACCGCGATGGTCAGGAGCGCAAGCACCAGCGTCTGGACGGAAACGATCAGGAGGAAAAGCCTGAACGCGATAGACTTGACTATTCTCATCAGGGGCAGATCCGCGTCTTATGGATGCGACCGGTGAAAGGTCACAAATCATGCCACCCACTCGAATTGGCCTCCCTCTGAATTGTCAGGTTTTTCGGCTCCGGGTCTCCCGGAGATAGATGATCCCCTGTGGCGATTCCCATGGCTAGGAAGGAGTGTGGCATTTATGAACATAGAAAAGGGGCGTCCGCAGTGCGCCCGGCCCGCCCCCGAATGACCACCGAAAACCTCTTATTCCCAGGCGGCCGGGGGAACCGCGGCCTGCCCCGGTGCGTGTTCCCCTGCAACGCCATGCGGCGCCTCGCCGAAAACCTGGAAATAGCGGGAGACGAGGGCAAACGCCGTGAAACCGAAAGCCGCGAGCCCGAGCGTTACCGCGATCTCCTGGACAGAGGGGATGTACATCCTGTCGGGCCAGTGTTCCATGCTCGTGATCGCCGTGTTCATCCTGTGCGCGACGAACCCGAGCAGAACAAGGACGGCCGAATAGAACAGCCCCCTTCTGCTTTCGCGGATCTTTGGTGACAGGAGCAGGCAGAACGGCAGCACGACTCCCAGGACGATCTCCACCAGAAACATGGCGCTCTGATAGGAGGGGATGAAGACGTACCCGAGCGCATCCCGGCTCATCAGGTCCTGCACGCGCACCGTGAAATAGAGCGCGAGCACGACGACGATGACCCTGGCAATCTCCGAAAGGAGCGGGAGCTCCACCTCCCGTCCAAACGCACGGGAAGAGAGAAACGACTCGACGATCGTCATCGCGAGCCCGGCCGCGACACACGAAATGATAAAGAGAAACGGGATGATCCCCGAATACCAGAGAGGGTGCATCCGCCCCGGGATGATCAGGAAGAGTGAGCCAAGCGACGACTGATGGAGCGTGGAGAGTATCACCCCCAGAATCACGAGCGGCACCGTGACCGCGCGCACGACCTTCAGCGTCCGCCGCAGCCTGAAATGCTCGAGGACGACGGGGCTGAACTCGAGCGCGAGCACCGTCGTGTAGAGCATGACGCACCAGGCCACCTCGAACATCACCGAGTGGGGATTCCACATGATCATGGCGTGCCAGATGGCCCAGGGGCGCCCCAGATCGGCCATCAGTCCTGCGATCACGAGGAGGTACCCCAGGAACGCCGTGAGGATCGTGGGGCGGAGGATCGGCCTGAATCGTTCGATACCGAAAATGTACACCGTCGCCGCGATCGTGAATCCTCCCGCGGCAAGCCCGACGCCGACGAGGATGTCGAAACCGATCCATATCCCCCACGGAAACGTGTCCTTCAGGTTGGTGGTGGCCCCGAGCCCGAGCGCGTAACGCTGGACCGCGGCCGCAAATCCGGACGCCATCAGGACGATCGCAACGGCCTTCCAGAACGTGAGCGTGAATATCCCTTTGAAATTCATCCTGTCATCCCTCCCGCTGTTCAGTGATGGCCCTGCGGCGCTCCTCGGCTTCAAACCGCGCAACCTGTGTACGCCGCGCCGTTATCCAGCGTATCCCGAACAGCGTGACGCCGGCCGCGACGGCGTACTTCGGGACCTGTGAAAGAACGCGCCACGAGAGGTCCGGTATCGGCTCGTTCGGGATGTTTATCGGGAAGCCCAGCTTTTCGAACGGAATCGGGGAGAGAAACAGGACGGAAGTCCCCCCCGCCTCGGTCAGCCCGTAGATCCCGTCGACATACCCTCCCGGGTTGCCGTCGATCCTCGCACGTGCTTCCCGTATCAGGTCGTCCCGGTTCCCGAACACCGTCGCGCCGACGAGGCATGCTTCCGCGCACGCGGTCTGTCCTCCCGCGGCAATCCGCTCGTAGCACAGCCGGCACTTCTGTATCTTCGGCGCCAGGCTTCCCCATTCGTACCGGGGTACCTCGAAAGGACACGCCTGCATGCAGTACCGGCAGCCGATGCATTTCGCCTCGTCGTAGAGCACGGCCCCGGTTTCCGTTTTGGTAAAGGCGCCGACGAGACACGCCGAGACGCACGTCGGCTGGTTGCAGTGCATGCAGAGCCGGCGCACGAACACCGTTTCGTCGTTGAAGCTCTTCAGGTACGTGTAATGCGTCGCCGAGAGGTCCGTGATCGGCCCGTCATCCTTCGGGAGATGATTCGCCTCGGAGCACGCCTTCTCGCACTCGTGGCACCCCACACACTTCGTGATATCGATGAGCAGCGCTTTCGTTTTCGACATTGTTCCGTTCCCCTCTCTCAGTGTGTGGCCCGTTCCGGCGTCCGGATCGTCGTGAAACGCCGTTCAAACTCCTCCCAGGCTGCCGCGTCGCAGTGCATGAGCGCCCCATTGGACGGCACGCCGCCGTCGGGGAGCGTCGTGATGAGGGCGCCGCGCCCGCCGCCGGAGGCGGAGGTGAGAAATTCCTTTGCCAGGACCATCTGCGCACGAAGCCATTCCCCCGCGGCGGCGCCGGAGAGCGAGCCGGAAACGGGCACGCACCCGGCCGGCGACATCTTAAAGAGCCAGCCGCTTCCGTACGGGTCACGGCGGGCCAGGGCCGGGTTGCGCAGGACGCCCGCGTTGACTTCGAGTACCCGCCCGGCGACCGGCGGGGCGAGACGTAATCTCCGCCCGCCGCGCGAGACCGAGACCTCCGCGTTCGCGGGCGCTACCTCCGCTCCCACAGGGGGGAGGAGGACGGATTCGACCACGCCGAGCATCCTCGCGAGGAACTCGTCCATCCCGATCACTGCGATCCCCTCCTCCATCTTCATCCAGGTGTGATTCATCGCGAACGCGATCCCCTCCGGCGGGTCGGACATCACCCCCGCAGGGACTTCAACGCGCCGCCGCGCCTTCGCCGAGCGCAGAGTCCGGACGATTTTGTCCGCTCCCAGGAACGTCACGATCATGCCAAGCATCAAGAGCACCGTCATTGTCGTCTCCCCTGTCAGTGTAGTTTCGTTTCCGTGTCTGCGAGAAAGAATTCATGAATCAGCCGATTCCACTCCTCGTCGGAACACCGGTCCGCGAGGTCGGTCAGCATGACGCCGCCGTCCTGGTACATCAGCACCGGGGTGCCGGAGAAAAACCCTGCGAGCCGCGCCCGCGCCCCGTCAACCCACTGCGACGCCGAACGGCCGGTGATAAGATTGTGTGACTCCGCCGGGAACCGGCGCGGCCTGACGCGGATGAGCCAGCCGTCGCCGTAGGGGGTGGTGTTGACGAGCCCGGGGTTCGCGAGGACCATCTCGTTCTTTTCGATCACTCTCCCGCTCACCGGGCAGACCATCGGCAAAGCGCGGGCGCCGTGCCTGACCGTCCAGGCAACCTTCCCCTGCTCCACGCTCCGGAGCAAACGGGGAAGTTCGAGCTTCTCCACGCTTCCGATGAGCGACTGGGCGAAATCATCGACGCCGACAATGACGTCACCATCTTCCGTCTCGCGCGCCCAGGTGTGCCCCGGGTGGATGTAGCGCTTCACGAGCACGGGAGAGACGGGAGCGTGGCGCTGAGAGGACCGGCGCATGAGACCGATTACCATCAGGCCGATCACCGTGGCGAGAGCAAGTATCGTTGACATGAGTGGAACCTTTCCGGGTGTGTCCTGATTGCGATTGTGTACTCCATTCTTATCAGGATTCGTGCCACGTTCTGTGTATTCTGCGTGATGAATTTCGTTACTTGTGAAGCCTGTGTGAGATAAAGATTTACGATCTCTTGGGGCAAATCCTTCATGATAGTGCGGCATCCGGCGGGTTTCGCTGAGTTGAGTATTGCAACGGTCAGGCGTCCAGCATCAGTTGGCGAGCGTCTTAACTTATTGCGTCATATGGAATTATCATTGATGTTGAATTATTCCATGGCTATGTTGCATTTGGCAACTTGGTGTTGAGTTTATCGAACCGAACGAAAATATATCATTCGAACGGATTCACGGCAGCGAGGATCTTCACTTTGCCGCATCGGGCGTAACCTGTCCTAAAAACTCAAACCGGTTTCTAAATTTGGGAATAGGGCCTGCGGCAAGAGAAGACCAGGTCGCATATGTCCAATGCCCCGGGGGGAAAGTCAGGTTTAAATCATTTAAACCCCGGTTCATAAATTCCTGTAATCGGAGGTACGGAGAGTGATTCTGGCACGAGTGGTGCATCTTTGTACGGCGTTCGGCATTTTGACCGGGGGGGAGTAGATCCGCCAGTTGAATATCCTTCTGAAACTTCATAGTTTGGGCACTCCCCCCCTTCGCATCACAACTAATTCAGTCATTACGTGAGGATGGCATGTCTGAGTACGTGAAGAACCTGATCGCTCAGGTCAAGGCAAAGAACCCCAGTGAACCGGAATTTCATCAGGCGGTGCAGGAAGTCGCCGAGTCGCTTGATCTTGTGCTCGAACGGCATCCCGAATACCGCGCAGCCAAAATACTCGAGCGGATGGTGGAGCCGGAACGTGTCGTCATGTTCCGCGTCCCATGGGCGGACGACCAGGGGGAGATACACATTAATCGCGGCTTCCGGATACAGATGAACAGCGCGATCGGCCCGTACAAGGGGGGGCTGCGTTTCCATCCGTCCGTTCACCTCGGGATCCTGAAGTTCCTCGCATTCGAGCAGGTGTTCAAGAACAGTCTCACATCGCTCCCGATGGGGGGGGGAAAAGGGGGATCGGACTTCGATCCGAAGGGAAAAAGTGACAACGAGGTAATGAGATTCTGCCAGAGTTTCATGACCGAGCTCTTCCGCCACATCGGGCCGGACGTCGACGTCCCCGCCGGCGACATCGGCGTGGGAGGACGCGAAATCGGCTTCCTGTTCGGTCAATACAAACGCCTCACGAGGGAATTTTCGGGGGTCCTCACGGGGAAAGGGATTAACTGGGGAGGTTCGCTTATCCGCCCCGAGGCGACAGGGTACGGCGTCGTGTATTTCGCGGAGGAGATGCTGAAAACGAAAGGGCTGTCGTTCCAGGGTTCGACGGTGGCCGTTTCCGGATTCGGCAACGTCGCGTGGGGAGCCGTCGAAAAAGTGACGGAGCTCGGCGGAAAGGTGATTACGCTCTCCGGTCCCGACGGTTTCATACACGACAAGGACGGCATCACCGGCGAGAAGACCCACTACATGCTCAAGATGCGGGCGAGTGCGCGGGATGCGGTCAAGGACTACGCGGACAAGTTCAACGTCCCCTTTTATCCCGGCAAACGGCCCTGGAGCGTCCCCGTCAACGTGGCTCTCCCGTGCGCCACGCAGAACGAGCTCGACGTCGCGGATGCGCGGGAGCTCATCAAGAACGGATGCAAGTGCGTCTGCGAGGGAGCCAACATGCCGACGACGCTCGAAGGAGTGAAGGTGTTCCTCGACGCGCACGTGCTCTACTCCCCGGGGAAGGCATCGAACGCGGGAGGGGTCGCAACGTCAGGGCTTGAAATGAGCCAGAACAGCATGCGGCTTCCCTGGCCGAAGGAGGAAGTCGACCACCGGCTCCACCAGATCATGAAGAACATTCACCAGACATGCCTCGAAACCTCGGAGAAGTACGGAACGCCGGGGAATTATGTCAACGGAGCAAACATCGCCGGCTTCCTGAAGGTCGCCGATGCAATGCTCGATCAGGGTCTTGTCTGACACTCCAGTGTCAGGCGGCGCGTAAGGTGGTGCTGAAGGTGGCGGTACTGACGGTGGCGCCGTGTCCGGGCGCCGGTGCCGCCACCGAAAGCGGCGCCGTTTTTTGGCGCCGGCGCCGCTCCTGTTGCAGGTGAGCCCGCATAGCCGTATAATGCCTTCAACGTATCTGACCAGGGTTCTTTAGAGAACTTCTCCGGAACTGGTTCCCTAATGATCGGATACGTTTTTTTTGCCCTCCCCATACCTGCACCTGGAATGCGTTTCCATGGACAGAATCGACCATGTTCAGATCGAGGATATCTACGGAAGCCGGCTGAAATCCTTCCAGCGGCTCATGCATTTCAAGATCCGCGACATCCTTCTCGTCGCCAGCCTGTACGACAATTATCTCTTTGAGGAAGACGGCAGGCTGTACGAGCTCATCAGGCAGGAATTCCAGGTCCTGAACCTGAGCCAGCCGCCGGAGATCACGCACGTCACGAGCGCGGCGGAGGCGATCGATCTCCTCCAGTCGGAGGACCATTTCGACCTGATCATCACGACGCTTCATATCGAGGAAATGAACGTCGTCCGGTTCGCGCAAAAGGTCCGCCAGTCGGGGATCGAGGTGCCGATCGTCCTTCTCGCCTACGACAACAGGGAGCGGCGCGAGCTCGTCAGCAATTACGACACGTCGATCTTCGAGAGAATTTTCATCTGGCAGGGGGACTACCGGCTCCTCATCGCGATCATCAAGCACATCGAAGACCGGCGGAACGTGGAGAGCGACACGCTGAGCGTCGGCCTGCAGTCGATCATCCTCATCGAGGACAACGTCAGCTTCTATTCGTCCTACCTGCCGATCATTTATACGGAAATCCATCTCCAGTCGCAGCGCCTGATCTCCGAAGGACTCAACCTCTCCCACCGTTTCCTGCGGATGCGCGCCCGCCCGAAAATTCTGCTCTGCACGAGCTACGAGGAGGCGCTCGCCTATTTCGAGCAGTATCAGGATTTCATCCTGGGGATCATCTCGGACGTCAACTTCAAGCACAACGGCGTGAAGGATCCCGAAGGAGGATTCACATTCGCCAAAATGGTGAGGAGCCTGCACGAGGACATCCCCATCCTCCTCCAGTCGAGCAACGCCGAGTTTGCCGAAAAGGCCAGGGAGATCGGCGTCGCGTTCCTGCAGAAAGGCTCCCCCCGGCTCCTGCACGAACTCCGGAAATTCATGATGGACCATTTCGGGTTCGGCGACTTCGTGTTCAGGGCGCCGGACGGCAGGGAGGTCGGGCGCGCGACGAACCTCAAGACCCTCGAGGAGCAGCTCCATCACGTTCCCGACGAGAGCCTCCTCTTTCATGCCAAGCGGAACCACTACTCCAACTGGCTCAAGGCCAGGACGGAGTTCTGGCTCGCGCACCAGCTCCGCCCGCGCAAAGTCTCGGATTTCGCGTCGGTGGCTGACCTGCGGAGCGAGCTGATCCGTTCGCTCCACCAGTACCAGGAGGTCCGCCAGCGGGGCGTCATCACCGAGTTCTCCCGCGAGACGTTCGACCCGGCCAACAGTTTTGCGCGCATCGGCTCGGGATCGCTCGGCGGAAAGGGGCGCGGCCTGGGATTCATCAACACGCTCATCAACAGCTACAACCTCCGCAACAAGTACCCGGACGTCGAGATCGCCGTCCCCTCGGCGATCGTCGTGGCCACGGACGTGTTCGACCGGTTCCTCGGCGAAAACCAGATGGAGTCATTCGCCCTCTCGTCGTCCGACGAGGAGGAGGTGAAGCGGCGGTTTCTCGACGCGCCCCGGTTTCCCCCGGACGTGAAGTCCAGGCTGAGGGATTTTCTCGAAATCATGCGGGAGCCGCTCGCGGTGCGCTCGTCCAGCCTCCTGGAGGATTCCCAGTACCAGCCGTTCGCAGGCGTCTACCAGACGTTCATGATCCCGAACAACGACCCCGATATCGAGGTCAGGCTCTCGGAGCTCCTCCGCAGCATCAAGCTCGTCTTCGCCTCGACGTTTTCGAAGCGCGCGAAGGACTACATGAAGGCCACCTCCTACCGGCTGGAGGAGGAGAAGATGGCGGTCATCATCCAGAAGATGGTCGGCGCCCGCCACCACGACAGATTCTACCCCGCGTTCGCGGGGGTCGCAAAGTCGTACAATTTCTATCCGGTCCCCCCCCAGAAGTCCACGGACGGCATCGTGCAGGTCGCCCTCGGGCTCGGGAAAACCGTCGTCGACGGCGGGAACGCGGTCCGCTTCTCCCCCCGGTATCCGCGCCACCTCCTCCAGTTCTTCTCGACGCTCGAGACGATCCGGAACGCCCAGCAGGATTTTCTCGCTCTCAACCTGGCGCGGGGCCGCGACGGGACGGCGATGGACTCCCCCGAGGCGTTCGTCGAACAGTACGACCTGACGAAGGCCGAGGAGGACCAGACGCTCTACTACGTCGGCTCCACCTATTCGCCGGAAAACGAATCGGTCTACGACGGCGTCTCCCGCGAGGGGAAGAGGGTCGTCACGTTCGCCCCGATCCTGAAGCACGGGATATTCCCGCTCGCGGAGATCCTGGAGCTCATCCTGGACATGGGGACGTGGGGGATGGGGACGCAGGTGGAGATCGAGTTCGCCGTGAACATGACGGTCCCTCCCGGCACCCCGAAGGAGTTCGCGCTGCTGCAGATCCGTCCGCTGGTCCTCAGCCTCGAAATGGAGGAGCTCGATGTCGATTCCGTCGGCCAGGAGGACCTGATCTGTCAGAGCCAGCAGGTGCTCGGGAACGGGGTCATCAGGGACATTCATGACATCATCGTCGTCGACATCCAGCAGTTCGACAGGGCCCGGAGCAAGGACGTCGGGGCGGAAGTGAGCATGTTCAACACGGATCTCATCGCGCGGAAGCGCCCGTACGTCCTGATCGGCGTCGGGCGCTGGGGGAGCCTGGACCCCTGGCTCGGCATTCCCGTAACGTGGGACCAGATCGCCGGCGCCTCCGTCATCGTCGAATCGGGATTCAAGGACTTCAACGTGACCCCGTCCCAGGGGTCCCATTTCTTCCAGAACATCACCTCCTTCCGCATCGGGTACTTCACCGTAAACTCGTTCACGAGCCTGGGGTACATCGACTGGGACTGGCTGCGGCAGCAGCCGGCGGCGGAGGAGCTGCGCTTCACGCGGCACCTGCAGTTTGACGAACCGATCGTGGCGAAGATCAACGGGAGGAAGAACATCGGCATCATCCTGAAACCGGGCCGCTGATGCGGAGAGTGGAAACGTCCTCTCGTCGGTTACGTCCGCTGCACATCAGAACAACTCACTTCATCACGGAGGCAGTTATGTCCCAGTACGTAAATGACCTCATAGCGGAAGTGAAGGCGAAAAATCCCGCAGAACCTGAATTCCACCAGGCCGTCCAGGAGGTTGCCGAGTCGCTCTCCCTGGTCCTCGAACGCCATCCCGAATACCGGACGGCGAGAATTCTCGAACGCATCATCGAACCGGAACGGGTCATCATGTTCCGGGTGCCGTGGGTGGACGACCAGGGGGACGTCAAAATCAACCGCGGATACCGGATCGAAATGAACAGCGCCATCGGCCCGTACAAGGGGGGCCTCCGATTTCATCCGTCGGTCACGCTCGGCATACTCAAATTCCTCGCGTTCGAACAGGTGTTTAAGAACAGCCTCACGACGCTCCCGATGGGCGGGGGAAAAGGGGGATCGGATTTCGATCCGAAGGGAAAAAGCGATCTGAAGATCATGCGATTCTGCCAGGCGTTCATGAGCGAGCTTTCCCGGCACATCGGACCCGACACGGACGTCCCCGCGGGGGACATCGGCGTCGGCGGACGGGAGATCGGCTACCTGTTCGGCCAGTACAAGAAGCTCCGGAACGAGTTCACCGGGGTGCTCACCGGGAAGGGGCTGAACTGGGGGGGCTCCCTCATACGCCCGGAAGCGACGGGGTACGGTGCGGTCTATTTCGCGGCCGAGATGCTCGCTACGCGGGGGAAGACAATGGAAGGGAAACTCTGTCTCGTGTCCGGGAGCGGCAACGTCGCGCAGTATACCATCGAGAAGATTCTCCAGCTCGGCGGCAAGGTGCTCACCGTGTCCGATTCCGACGGCTACATCTACGACGAGGCGGGGATCACGCAGGAGAAGCTCGGCTACATCATGGAACTGAAGAACGTGCGGCGTGAGCGGATCAAGGAGTACGCGGCGAAGTTCCGCACGGCGACGTTCACGGCGGTGAACCCGAAGCTCGACTACAACCCGCTCTGGAGCCACAAGGCGGACTGCGCATTCCCGGGGGCGACGCAAAACGAGATCAACGGCAGGGACGCCCAGAACCTCGTGCGGAACGGCGCCTACCTGGTGGCCGAAGGGGCGAACATGCCCACCACGCTCGACGGCGTCAGGGTGTTCCTCGACGCGAAGATCCTGTATGGCCCGGGGAAAGCCGCCAACGCGGGGGGCGTCGCGGTGTCGGGTCTCGAAATGGCGCAGAACAGCATGCGCCTCCCCTGGACGCGCGATGAGGTCGACGCGAGGCTCAGGATGATCATGAAGAGCATTCACGCAACGTGCGTCCAGATGGCGGACCGTTTCGGGACCCCCGGCAACTACGTCAACGGCGCCAACATCGGCGGATTCCTCAAGGTGGCCGATGCGATGATGGACCAGGGCGTCGTCTGACGCAGGGAGGCAACCGTCTCACGGGCGACGGCAGGGACCGCCGGCACGGGGCCCCTGCAGCCGCAATTCCAAAGCACACCCGTCCCTCTCCAGGACCGTGGATCAGCACATCGACAGCATCACCAGGACACTCGACACGCTTCTCGTCGAGCACGGATACGGAAACCGGTTCCAGGGGTTTCAGAACCTCATGCGCCTCCGGATCCGGGACGTGCTCCTGGTTTCCAGCCTGTACGACCTGTACCTGTTCGAGGAGGACGGACGCCTCTACGAGCTGATCCGCAATGAGTACCAGGGGTTCAACCTGAGCCATTCCCCGGAGCTGACGCGGGTCTCGAGCGGGACGGAGGCTATCGCGCTTGCGAAGGAGGAGCGCCGGTTCGACCTCGTCATCACCACGCTCCACATCGACGACATGCCGGCGATCCAGTTCGCGAAGCTCGTCAGGGAATCCGGGCTGAACATCCCCGTCGTCCTTCTCGCCCACGACAACAGGGAGCTCAAGTACCTCCTCCTGAAAGGGGATGCCTCGGTCTTCGACAAGGTGTTCATCTGGCAGGGGGACTTCAGGATCATCATCGCGATCATCAAGTCCTTCGAAGACCGGATCAACGTCGACCACGACACGCGCATGGTGGGCGTCCAGACGGTCCTCGTCATCGAGGACAGCGTCAGGTTCTATTCGTCCATCCTCCCGGTCATTTACACCGAGATCCTCAAGCAGTCGCAGCGCCTCATCTCCGAAGGGATCAACCTTACCCACAAGTTTCTCCGCATGCGGGCGAGGCCGAAGATCCTCCTCTGTCTCACGTACGAGGAGGCCTGGACCTATTTCGAGGAGTACCGGGAATTCACGCTCGGCATCATTTCGGACGTCGATTTCCCGCGGCAGGGGATCCAGGATCCCCGCGCCGGCATCGATTTCGCACGGGCGGTCAGGGAGCAGCAGGCGGACATCCCCGTCCTGCTCATGTCCAACGTCCAGGCCAACGAAAAGGACGCGCAGGACGCCGGGGCGTCATTCGTCCTGAAAGATACGCCGATGATGCTGAACGAGATCCGCCAGTTCATGGCGCGTTCGTTCAGCTTCGGCGATTTCGTTTTCCGGACGCGCGAGGGAGCGGAGGTGGGGCGGGCCACCGACCTGCGGAGCCTGGAGGAGCAGCTCTCGCTGGTCCCCGAGGAGAGCATCCTGTATCACGGCGAACGGAATCATTTTTCAAACTGGCTGAAGGCGCGGACCGAATTCTGGCTCGCGCACCAGCTCCGCCCGCGCAAGGTGACGGATTATCCGTCGTCGGAAGCGCTCAGGACGGCCCTGATCCAGTCGCTCCACAACTACAGGAACATACGGCAGCGCGGGATCATCGCGGATTTCTCCCGGGAGACGTTCGACCCCGACTCGAGCTTTGCCCGCATCGGCGGGGGATCGCTCGGGGGGAAGGCGCGGGGACTCGGATTTGTCAGCACGCTGCTGAACGATTACAGCGTCCGCAACCGGTTCGAAGGCGTCGTCATCTACGTCCCCCCCGCGGTGGTCCTGGGGACGGACGTGTTCGACCAGTTCGTGGACGACAACGGGCTCAGGAAGTTCGCGCTCACGTGCGGCGACGACCGGCAGATCACGCGCCGGTTCACCGAGGCCGCCCGGTTTCCCGGAGAGGTGCTGAAGGAGCTTGCCGCGTTTCTCGATCTCATGCGCGCTCCCCTCGCGGTCCGTTCTTCGAGCCTCCTGGAGGATTCTCAATACCACCCGTTTGCGGGGGTGTACGAGACGTACATGCTCCCGAACAGGCATACGGATACGCTCGCGCGGCTTGCCGACCTGCTGAACGCCGTAAAACGGGTCTACGCCTCCACATTCTACCAGAGCGCCAAGGATTACATCCGGATGACCTCCTACCGCCTGGAGGAGGAAAAGATGGCGGTCATCATACAGAAAATGGTGGGGGCGCCCCACGGCGGCAGGTTTTACCCCGACTTTTCGGGAGTCGCCCGTTCGTACAACTTCTATCCGCACCCTCCCCAGAAGTCAGCGGACGGCATCGTCTCGCTCGCGCTGGGGCTGGGGAAGACGGTCGTCGACGGCGGGAACAGCGTCCGCTTTTCGCCGAAGTACCCGACCGACCTCATACAGTTCTATTCGGTCAAAGAGACGCTCGACAACGCACAGCGCATGTTCTTCGCGCTGGATCTCGGTGCGAGCTCCGAATTCGACCCGGGGACACACGACGTTCTCACGAAACTGTACGGGCTCGACGTCGCCGAGAAGGACGGCACGCTCCGGTTTGCCGGGGGGACCTACTCCGCGGAGAACGACGCCGTGTATGACGGTCTCTCGCGGCAGGGGATCAGGGTGGTGACGTTCGGCCCCATACTCAAGAACAGGGCCTCCCCTCTCCCCCGGATCCTCGAGCTCCTTCTCGACATCGGGCCATGGGGAATGGGAACGCCGGTGGAGATCGAATTCGCGGGAAACTTCCTCGGCGGCGGCGCGGCGATGGAGTTCGGGATGCTCCAGATGCGCCCGCTCGTCGTGTACAGGGAGCAGGAACAGCTCAACGTGGAGGATTTCGCAGGGGATACGCTCCTCTGCCAGAGCGACAGGGTGCTCGGGAACGGCGCCATCGAGGATATCCGGGACGCCGTCGTCGTGGATTTTCACATGTTCGACAGGGGACGGAGCAGGGATGTCGCACGCGAGGTGAGCGCGCTCAATACTCGGCTCGTGGGGGAAAACAGGCCCTATCTTCTCATCGGCGTCGGTCGCTGGGGGTCACTCGATCCCTGGCTCGGGATCCCCGTCACCTGGGACCAGATCGCCGGAGCGAGGGCGATCGTCGAGACGGGATTCAAGGAGATGCCGGTCACCCCCTCGCAGGGCTCCCATTTCTTTCAGAACATCACTTCGTTCATGGTGGGATACTTTACCGTCGACCTCCACGCGCACCAGGGGTATCTCGACTGGGACTGGCTTCTCGCGCAACCGCCCGTGGAGCAACTCACCTTTACGCGTCACGTGCGCTTCGCGGAGCCGCTGACGATCCGGATCAACGGCCATGCAAACAAAGGGGTCATACTGAAACCGGAAAATACCCTTCGACCGCCTCCGGCCTGACGGCGCCGGCGCGTCGTCGCCTCCGGACGCCTTCGCGGGGCGGCGCACCGTGCGGGTCCCGCCGCTCAGCGCTGAAATATCCCCACGATCGTCCCGCTCTCGATGACGTTCGTCCCCATCTCCTCGCGGCACTCCTCCACACTCGAGAACGGTCCCACCGGAAGGGATTCCACGCTGAGCGCATGCACCGTGATCGCGTACCCGTGCGGTCCGGAGTTCTTTTGAGGAATGGGCCCGTCGTACCCGAGGCCGCCGAACGAATTCCGAAGCTCGAGGGATCCGGGGGGCATTCTCTCCCGCGTCCCCGAGGCGTGCTCCGCAATCTCACGGACCGAGAGCGGAACGTTGATCACGAACCAGTGCACCCAGTTGTTTGCCGCGGGATGCGAGTCGATGACGGAGAAGACGAATGATTTCGTGCCGGCGGGGACGTTTCCCCAGTGAACGGGGAGAGAGACGTTCTGGCCTCCCGTCACGCCGCGGTGGGCGAATTTGTTCGGAATGTACTTACCGCTCAGGAGAGCCGGACAATACACCTTCATTTCTTTTTTGCCGCCGCGCTCCCGGCGGCTTCCTTGATGACCTCCCTGATTTCATCCATCTCCACCCTCCCCTTCCGCAGGTACCGGATCCCCTGCGACTGGAACTGCATCACTTCCTTCATCGGGAGGTCGCGCCCGGAGATGATGACGATCGGGATAGAGGCGGTCTCCGGATCCGCCTTGAGCCGTTCGATGAAATCCATCCCCCCTTTTCTTCCCAGCGCCAGGTCCATGAGGATCGCGACCACCTCGTGGTCCCTGGCCCATCCCACGATATCGTCGTTGTTCAACGGGAACTGGACGCCGGTGAACCCGTCGTCTTCCACGATAAACTTCAGGAGATTCGAAAAATCCGTGCTGTCCTCAACGATCAGCACTGACCGGCGCGCGGCGCTCGAAGGGGTCTTCGGCATAGTCTAGTATTGAGATGTCAGTAAGCCTCCCGGGTGCATCGAACCCCGGGAGTTGGAGGCGTAGGCCTGTTGAAGGTACGTCAAGTGGTGTCCTAAATCAACTGTCCCGGGACCGGCTTTGACCCCTTTTTTGCGCGCCAGGAGATGTTCCCGCTCCCCTGGAGCCCCTCTGCGAGGGGTTGCGTTAAGTTTAATTTATCATTAGTTTATGGCGATTTCGTGACGCACGCCACTTATTTCAGTTCAGGAGAGCCAAACCCCTCATGAATCGTCTTGCGAAGCTCTTATTCGTCCCCGTGCTTCTGGCGGCGGTCCCCGCATGCTCCGTCCTGAGGCTCGACAGCGTCGATTTCGGCTGGCCGGTCGAAAGCGTGGTCACCGTCAGCGGCACGAACACGATCGAGGACATCAGGTACTCCGTAAAGGCCGAAGTCGCACCTCTCGCGCAGGAGGAATTTCAGGACTCGACGGCGCTGCGCGGCGCCAGGCTTCGTCTTCTCAGGAGCACCGAAGGCTATTATTTCCTCACCGGTGCGAAGTTCAGGCACGTGTATGTCTTTGCGCCCGGTCCCTCGTCCCTGACGCTGACGAAAGCAATACAGGTTTCGGAGGTTGGGCTCCGGAACCCGGCCCTGAACCAGCGTCCCCCCTTCGTCGAGCTGCTCGACGGCGACGCCCTGCGCATACTTCTCACGTCCGATGACATCGCGGAGGCGAAGAAATGAACCGCACCCTGCTGACCGCACTCCTGGGCGCCGCGCTCTGCGCCCCGGCGACCGCGCAACACTCGGACTTCGCCCTCAAGAGCGACTTCGAGGACCAGTACCGGCAGATTTCCGCCCGTCTGGATTCCGCCTCGACGACGGAGGAAATCGATTCGCTCAAAGAGGAGATTGAAAGGCTCGCATCCGACTACGCACCGCACGAGGAGTTCCTCGACAGGGCCCTCTACCCGCTCACGTTCAGCGAAAGCATCACGAAGCTCCGTTCGCTCCAGGTGCTTACGTACGACCGGGTGTATCTCATCCGGACGCAGGGGGTGAAGCTGAGCGAGCTCGAGGCGCGGATCACTTCACTGACGACGAGGCTCGATTCGCTCACCGCGCAGCGGGACCAGCTTTTCGGCGAGCTCCAGGAGAGCAGGAAGTCCCTCTCCGCGCTCCGCGAAGCGGTCAGGCGGCTCACGGCCAACCTGACCGCCAAGGACCGGCTGATATTCGCCATCGTGGACTCCATCTTCCTCCCGTACGGGAAGGACCTGAGCCAGGTCGCCGACGTGCAGAAAGAGGCAATAGGCCAGAGACTCGAACGGTCCAACGTCATCACGCGGGTGTATGAGATCGCTGCGGACAACGTCAAATTCCTTGACGCGACACAGCTTCAGGGGAGAGACTACGGAAACCTCATCGAGCAGTACGAAGCGTTCAACGGACGCTGGGCGGGGCTGAAGCAGAAGATGACGGACGTCGCCGCCGCGGGCGCGTCGATCCCGGCGGAATCCGCGGAAAAAGGGACGTCAAAGGCGGCCGTCGTCCGCAGGGGTGTGAAGGAACTCCGGGACGCGCCGGAAACCGCTGCCGCTCAGGCGGCGCATGTGGATTCCGCCCTCGTGGAATGGCACGCGAAGCTCATTGCCGGATTCTGGGGAGGCCTCCAGAAGGAGTTCTCGCAGGCGGGAATCTCCGTCGCTCCGTTCAGCGACGGTCCGTCGTTCTCCGCAAGCATCCGGCAGGAGGTCGCATCGCTCGCCGCGAGCAAACAGGACCCGCAGCCATTTGTCGACGCGCTCTGGAAACAGAGGATCGACAGGGACTGGCGCGAAGGCCTTTCGAAAGACGCGATGCTCGGCCGCGCGGAATACGCCGCGCTCGACAAACTTGTCAGCGAGCTCAGCAGGGATACGATCGACACGACGTTTGTCGCCTACATCGCCGGAATTCTCGTCATCATCGGGGTCATCTGGTTTTTCGTCTTCCGCACGAAGAAACGCCCGGATCAGCCCGTCCCCGCTGCATGAGTTCTCCCGGCCCGGGGTTCACCTTCCCCGCCGGGCCGGAGAATATGCCGTTCACCCGTGCCCGGAGGACGGAGCGTCCTCCTCCCGGACCCTGAACCGGATGCGGAGCACGCCTCCCTCAAAACTGGTGGAGATGATCCGGAACCCGCCGATTTCCCCCGAGCGCCCCACGTGTTCGCCCCTGCAGGGACACGCGTCATAATCGCCGATCCGGATGATGCGGATCGTCTCACCGGCGTCCGCCGGCACCCGCGAAAGATTGAACGTCCGCTCCGCCTCCGCCCGCGTGAGGAATTCCTCGCGGACCGGGAGGTCGGCGGCGACGACTTCGTTCACCCGCCGTTCAAGCTCTTCCCGTTCCGGGGGCGTCAGGTCGCGGTCGAAATGATAGTCGCACCGCGATTTCTTCTTCTCGACATGCGCGCTGAACGACCTCCCCCTGTCGAACATGCGCACCATCGTCTGGTTGAGTATGTGCTCGGCGGAGTGCATCCGCGGATCGTACTCTTTTGCCATCAGAGCGAGGCGCTGAAGCCGATCGTCGGCGCGACGGATGCACGGAGGCCGCGCGTATTGAGGGGGACCAGGACATTGAGAAAAAACATCGACGATTCGAAGGGGGAATACCGGAACCCCGCGGCGAGCGAGAATTGATTGTCGTTCGAAAGGTCGGGGATGTTGCTCAGCGGCACGTTCCTGACCGCGGCAATGTTCGACAGACGTCCCGAAGAGGGGTTGTCGCGCAGGGAATCTATCCGATCGATGATCGTGACCGATCCCGGCGCGAGATGGATCGCCTTGTCCGGGTTCACGTCGATCTGCCCCAGGACGTCCATGGCGAACGTCACCTTCGGGGAGAGCTTGCTGTCAAATCCCCCCCTGAACTCGATCGCGTCGCTCTGGAGGTCGGCCACCTTGTGCGTGTACCCCAGGTTGAGATGCGGCGCCATATCCCCGACGCGCGATGAGAGAATCCCCCAGAGCCGGTACGTCGGCCGCCCCGACCCGAGAAAATCCGCCACCCTGCCGGAGGGAAGCCGGATATCGAGGAGGGCGGCGGCGTTCATCCCCTCCCCCTGCTGCAGGTTGTATTTCAGCCTCAGGGCCACATCGCCGATCCCCGTGGAGCTCTGATCGTACGGGACCTTCGTCGTGAGTATCGGGTTCAGCGAATCGCCTCCGAAATAATGATGCGCGGCCCCCCCCGAGGCGAACGTGTAGGAGTCGATCGTCGCGGTGGCGGTCCCGTTGAGGCGCACGCTGATGACGGGGATCGCGACGCTGAGATCCATGCTGTTCGAAAGGCCGTACGTCGCGATCACGGCGCCGATGCTGACCGTGGTGTGGAGATCCATCACCAGGTTGATGATGTCGCTTTCGTTCGTGTTCTGGCCGAGGGCGGGCTCCCCCGGAGTGATCGGGACGTGGGTAAACGTGAACTGCATCTGGTCCGTCGGGAGCCCCCGGAGCTCGCTGAGGTCAAGATAGGTATAGCTCGCCTCGAGAACGAGCTTTCCTTTCCCGAGGGGCTCGGCGGTCTCCGCCATGATCGGTCCCAGGCTCTCGGTCACGGACACCGGCCGCCCCGAGGAAAAATCGAACCCAATCCTGGGACTCGTCGAGCTGAGGGGGAACGAGGAGATGTCCCCGGTGATCAGGCTGTTGAGCGCGGGGACGAGCTCGGCATTCGCCTTGTTCGCGGCCGGCACGAAGTGGTTGGCGTGCTTCCCCGGACTGAGCACGAGCCTCGTTTCGAGGACCTCGCTGAATATGTCGCTGAACACGGTGTTGAGCTGCGCTGCTGCGGGCTGTACCGCCGCCAGCGCGCACAGAAGAACGTACGCGGCAACGGACCTGCGCGGTAGGCGTGGTCTCATCGGGATCCTCCATCGGTGGGTGTGGGCTTATTTGTACGAGATGACCTTCCAGGCGCCGTGATCGGCCTGCAGTGACCACGTCCTTTTCTGTTCCGGCGCGGTCACCGTCACTCTTGTCGATGTGTTGTAAAACGAGAGCCTCTCTTTGAAGCGAACGGCCGGGTCATCCCGGTTCATGTCGGGGTCCACCTCGGCGATGGTGAGCGTCCGCTGCTCCGAGAACGCGAAGAATTTCGACCAGATATCCCTGTCGGCGTCGGTGAGATTCAGAAGCTCGGAGAGATTCTGCAGATCCCCCTTTTCGATGAAACTCTTGTAGGAATCGACCATCCTGAGCACGTCACGCTTTGCCGCGTCCGCTTTTTCCGCCGCAGGGTCTTTCTTCTCCGGAGCTTTTCCTTCCCCCGCGGCGGGGGAAACGGACTTCGCCGCGGCGAGGGCGGCCCTGATCTCGGTTCCGGCGTCGGCGAAAAGCTTCTGCGCCCGGTCGAATCCGTCCCGGGCCGCGGCGTAGTCCTGCGCGCCGTACAGATTCCGGGCCCCGGTTTCCGATTCCACACCGCTCCGGTATTTTGCGTTCCCCTTCTTCTCCTGCTCGCTCCCCGGAACGCCCTGCTTTGCCCCGGTCATCGCCTGGCGGGAATCATCCGCGTCCTTCTTCCGCGCGGCGGCGGCCGCGGATTCCTCTCCGGATTTCTTGTACTCGTCGCGGGCGTCCAGATACGCGCTGCGGGCCGCCTGGAGGCCGTCCCGCGCAGAAGAGTTTCGCGTCCTGTCGCCCTCCTTCTCACGGTCACGTCCCCTGTTGAATTCCGCGGACGCGAGCTTCTCCGCGCCCGCCTGCTGGGCTGCGCTTTTCTCCCCCGCCATCTCCTCTCTGGCGGAGGCGACGAGCTCCTTCAGTCCCGCGAGGTCCGTCGTCGCCGCGACGGCGGCTTTCGCCTCGTCCGCCGATTTCCGGAAGAGGAGCCCTGCCCCGTCAAACGATCGTTTCGCCTCGCTCAACGCACCGGCGCGGAGCTCGTCTTCCCCGTTCTTCTCAAGCCGGGCCGCCTCGTCGAACCTCTCTTTTGCGGACGAAGGGGCGCCGGCCTTCTCCGCCGCCGATCTCAGCCTGAGCATGTCGGTCATCGCCGCCGCCGAGGGGGCCGACGAGTCCACCTTGCTCGCCTCCCCGGCCGCGACAGGCGGAGGGGGGGGATGCTTCGGGAGGAACAGGACGACCGCGACGGCGATGCAACCGAGCGCCACGACGACTGCGACGATCAACAGCGTCTTCTTCCGCCCGGGGTCGCGTCCCCCGGGCCGGGGGGTGATGTGTCCGGGGACGGGGGTGCCGGATTTCGCCTTCTCCACCTTCTTCAGGCCGCGGAGCGCGTCCCTGTCGTCGGGGGCGATCTCGAGAACGCGCTTGAACGCCGTCGCCGCCGCATCCACCTTGCCGTGCTTGAGCGAAATCTCCCCCTCGGCGTTGAGCTTGTCGACCTGCTCGTGCTGTTCGAGCCTGTCGTTCGCCTGCTCGATGATCCGCGTCGCATCGGGCTGCGCCGGTTGAACGTTCAGCACATCCTGCAGGACCTCCCGCGCCTCGCGGAATTTTCCCCTGTCAAACAGCGCGGTTCCTTCCCGGAGCAGAACGGTCACCTGCTCGGATTGTTCGATCTTTTTCCTGCACTCGTCGCGCAGGTCCCTCGCGCGCGTGTCCGCGGGGGACACTTCGAGGACCTTTTCAATCGCGGAGAGCGCCTCATGGTATCTCCCCTGCCTCATCAGTGCGCCCGCGTCGCGCAGGAGCGACTCCGCGTCCGCGCTCCGTCCGAGGACGATTTCATTCGTCTGCACGACCTGCGATTTGATCCTCTCCAGCTCCTCGACCATCGACTGGACGGAGGCGTACCTCTCGTTCGGATCCTTCTTCAGCGCCTTGGATATGACTTTTTCCAGGTCCGCCGGGAGGCCGGGCTTCGCCTCCGTCAGGAGCGGCGGATCATCCGTCACAATCGCATACAGGACCGCCGCCTCGTATTCACGCTGGAACGGGAGCTGCCCGGTCAGCGTCTGGAACAGGAGGACCGCAAGCGACCAGATATCGGTCCGCTGATCGAGTTCAAGCCCCCGTATCTGCTCGGGGGACATGAACGGGAGCGTCCCCATCCGGGCGCCCACGCGCGTGATCTGCGTCCCTCCCGAGAGCTTGGCAAGCCCGAAATCGACGATCTTCACCTCTCCGTCGGGTGTGATGATGATGTTCGCCGGCTTGATGTCGCGGTGGACTATCCCGTGATCGTGCGCCTTTGCAAGGCCGCGGCCGATCCGTATCACGATGTTGAGGGCATCGGAGACGGAGAGCGGACCCCGGGAGATCCTCGCGCTCAGATTTTCTCCGCCGTAAAACGCCATACAAATGAACAGCAGCCCTTCGGCGGTTTCGCTGATTTCATGGATGGTGCAGATGTTCGGGTGGTCGAGCGCGGACGCCGCCTGGGCTTCCTTGAGGAACCGCTTCTTCGCGGTGGGGTCGCGGACAAGATCGGGCATGAGGAATTTCAGGGCGACGATTCTCTTCAGCGACATGTCTTCGGCCCTGTACACGACCCCCATCCCCCCGCCCCCGATCCTGTCGAGGATCTGGAAATGCGAGATCACCGTCCCGATGACGTTTCCCGCCAGGACGCGGCGCATGAACGACTCCCTGTCCCTCATGGCCAGCCGTTTCAGAAACGACCGCGCCTGCGGGTTCTCCGGGTCGATCTCAAGAATCTGGTTGAACTTCGCCGCCGCCTCGTCGTACTTCTCCGCCTTGTCGAGCGCGATCCCCTGCGTGAGAAGCGCATGAATGCGGGGATCGGTGGACGGACCGCCGGTGAGCGCGACGAGATCCCGCAGGATCTCCGAGCAGTCCGCGTATCGTTCCTCATGGTCCTTGGCAAGGCAGCGCGAGAGGATCCTCTGCAGGTCGTCCCGCAGACCGCTCTCCTCCAGTATTATCGGCGGCGGCTCCTCGTGGAGGATCTTGTAGAGAACGGTCGTGTCGTCACCCTGAAACGGCTTCGCGTAGGTGAGGAGCTCGTAGAGGACGACGCCGAACGAGAAAATGTCCGTCCGCCGGTCCACCGGGTTCCCCCGTGCCTGCTCCGGGGACATGTACCACGGCGTGCCGATGCGCATTCCCATGCGCGTCAGCACCGCGCTCGTGCTCTTGTCCTCGGGGGAGGCGGTCGGCGTGTACGGCTTCGCGATGCCGAAGTCGATGATCTTCACACGCCCGTCGTCGAGGAGCTTCACGTTCTCGGGCTTGATGTCCCGGTGGATGACATTTTTGCCGTGGGCGTACTGGAGTCCCCGGCAGATCTGCCGGGCGTAATCGAGCTTCTGCTCCAGCGAGAGATTCTCTTTCTTTTCGATGACCGACCTGAGATCGGTCCCGGGCAGGTACTCCATCGCGATGAAGGGAACCCCGTCTTCTTCGCCGATTTCATAGATCACCGCGATGGCGTCGTGGGAGAGGCGGGCCGCCATGCGCGCTTCCCTGTAGAAGCGCGCCTTCGTGTCCGCAACGTCGAGGGCGATCTGCTGGATGACCTTCAGCGCAACGTCCCGCTCCAGGCTCGCATCGTACGCCCTGTACACCACCCCCATGCCGCCCCGTCCGAGCTCCTCGAGAATTTCGTATTTGCCGATTTTCTTCACAGGCGCACCGGTGCGATGCGCCCCGGGGGACGGGAGAAGAATCCGAAATTTTCTGCGAGACGAGATTTGGAGGAGAGCGGATTTCCGGGGAGAACCTGACGGAGGAACAACATCACTTCGTTGTGCAGTCGATGCACGGAGGCCTGGTACAGTGTCGGAGTCAATGAACGGAAAAACAGGAATCGAAAAATTTACGTCAAAGGAGGGAGAGTGTCAAGTCCGGTTATGCGGTCGATGAGCGGCCCTCCGGGGGGCAGACATATCCGGTCAGTTGATCCAGCCCCTTCGAAGGACGAAGAAACTCCTCACCGGGCTCGTCACAAGCCGGTTGCCGAACTCAATGGAAAACCCGCAGGCAACGATCGTATCGACCCGTATCATGGTGCCGCCGAGCGAACACCCGGTGATCGTCATCCGCGAATTCTCCCGACCCCTCCTCCTGAACCAGCCCCCGGAGACGGAAAACGCACCGTCGTCCCCGAGCCTCAGAGAGTAGATCGAGTTCTGCGTCCGCACCATGATGCTGTCTCCGGGGAGGACTTCCTGCCGCCGTACGGCGCCGGCCCGTGCGCTCATGTCACCAAAAGAAGAAAGAGAGTATCCCAGCGGCATCATCCCGTCCTCACGGCTGTTCACCATGTCCTTCTGAGCGGGTGCGCTTCGGTATTCAGCGTCACCGCGTCGAAATCCAGCGTCTCCGGGGGCGCAAACAGAAGATAGAGGTATTTCAGCGTCTCCGCAAGGAAAAAGCTCTCCATGGAATCTGTCTTTTTCTTCGAAATCACGCTCGCAAGGGCCGCGTAGCCCGCATCGGCCCTGCAGTACTTTTTCAGTCCGTCGAAGAACACCTCCCCCATTTTCCTGTACCGGGGATCGTGCGTGTAGTGATACATATAATACGCCGATTCGATGATCTCCGGCCTGAGCGCGTAGCTGGAATCCACGGCCGTCATTGTGGAGTAGTCGATGAGCTCGGGCTCGATCCCGTACCTGTTCCACATCCGGAAGGATGACTCCTGAAGCTCCCCGGCCCTCCGGAGATCCCCGGAGAGCGCGAGGACCGCCGGGAAAAAAGCATCCAGGGAGCCGGACAACGTCGCCGTCCGCTTCCCCGTCGCCATGTCGGCATGGCCGTACCAGAGCCCTCCGTGCACGCTGTCCGCTATCCACCTGTTGAGCGGATCGACGGACGCCTGCCACATACGCCGGCAGTCTTCGTCGTCGAAGAGGCGCGCGCATTTGACCAGGTACTCGTAATACGAATCGATCCCCCCCGTGACATGGCTGTCGGTGCCGACCCACTTCCCCGTCTCGACGTCGATCGACTCACCGACGAGGCCGATGGACGAGCGGAGGCCGAAGAGGACGGTCAGGGCTTTCTTTGCCGCGTCGTAGAACCGGGCGTCCCCGGTGAGCCGGCTGAGCGTCCCGAATTCGAGAAGGAGCGTCCCGACCTCCGCGGGATTGGACACCGTCCCGCTCACCCGGCCGGTCCTCAGGTTGACGTACACATAGGGCATCCCCGTCGGCGAATGAAACACCGGAAGGAGCCTCTCCCCCAGGTCGCGTGCCAGGCGGAGCATCCTTCCGTCTCCCGAGAGCTGGTATGTCGAGAGGAGTCCGCCGAGAAACCGGATCGTGAATTCGAAGTTCTTGACCGAAACGTCCCTGTCGAACGACAGGTGCGCGGCGATGAATTCGCGGGTGCTGTCCGCCTCCTCCTTCAGCCCCATGAGGATCATCGTATCCATGGCATCCATGGCGGTCATATAAAAGGGATCGCCGTACCAGTCGTGGTACGACCGGGTGAGCGGCTTCAGCTCGTCGTGCCCCCACGCGTACGTCCTGTACGCATGCCATGTGTGGAGGAATTCCGTCCTGACCGCGGCGGCAAGACGCGCACTTTCAGGATCCTGACCCCGCGCCTGCTGCAGCACGAAGAGGAGTCCGGCAACAAGACTCAGGACAAAGGCATTGCGCATAGGCGGTGCTTTCCGTGGACGGAATTTCAGTGTCTCACAAGATAAAGCGCGGTGATGTCGTCGTTCTGCGGCGCGGCGCCGGTAAATTTCTTCACGTCCGCGATGAGCTCATCAATGAACGCCGAGGCCTTTCCCGGGGTATGCCCGGCGACGAACTCCCTGAGCGGGAAATCCTCTTCGTACAGGCGCTGCCTGTCGTCTGTCGCCTCGGGAATCCCGTCGGTATAGAGCAGCAGGCGGTCCCCGTTCCCCATAACGAGCGATTCGCTCTGATACGGGAAATCCATATCGATCATCCCGAGCGGAATCCCGCCCAGGGTGAGCTCCGCGATCGCGCCGTCGGCCCGGCGGAGGAACACCGGGTTATGCCCGGCATTCACGCTGTGCACGGAGCCGGTGGCGGGGTCCAGAAGGGCAAAGAAGGCGGTGATGAACTTGTCCTCCGTGGAGGCATGAGCGATGACCCGGTTCAGCCTCGTGGCCAGCTCGACAAGCGGAACCGCCGCTTCCAGGTATGCGCTCAGGTACGCGTGGAAGCTGCTGACAAGCAGCGCCGCCGGAACCCCCTTCCCCGCCACGTCGGCGATCACGAGCGCGAGGCGCCCGTCGGCCAGGGGGATGCAGTCGTAGTAGTCTCCTCCGACGGATTTCGAGGGGATGTTCACCCCGGCGATGTCGTACCCGCCGACGACCGGGAGCGATGCGGGGAGAATGCGCTGCTGGATGGAAGCGGCGACCGCAATATCCTGATCGATCTTCTGCTTCTCGAGCGCCTCCCGGTGGAGAAACCGGTTCTCCAGCGAGGCATGGACCTGCCGTGCGAGCGCGTCAAGGAGAAGCTTGTCGGTCTCTTCAAACGGGATCACCCCGTTCCTGCTCTCCCTGTCAAACAGCTGAAAGGTATACTGTTCCCCGCCGAACGCGAACCCGGATTCGATCATATGCGTATATCCGTCCCCCGCTCCCGGAGAGGCGCGGTGGGGAAACCATACGTCTTCGGCAGTTCCGTCGCCGCGCAGGACACGCGACACTCCCCTGGAAGCGTTCGTGAGCGACGCCGCCCGTTCAAGCGCCAGATGGTGGGGTGGCGACTCGCCGGCAAGGCTTGCGACCTCAATCCCTGTGTCGATCAGGCTGTTGAGCTGGAGGACCCTGTGGTTCAGCGAAAATATGAGCTCCTTCTCGTTCCGGCGGGCGGTAATTTCCCGGAGCGTATTGTCGTAGACCGTCAGGAGAAGCCGGAGTGTGATAAGATCGGAATCCGAATACGGGCTGGCCGTTCCCCGGCGCAAGAGGCGGATCCCCAGAGCGGAGCCGTCCGAGAGATTCTGCACGAGCCGGATGTTCCCCGCATCCATGAGGGCGGCGTCCCGGGAGCCGGGCGCCGGGGAGGGAAGGTCGGTCTCCCCATGCACTTCCCCCTCTCCGGCCGGCTCCCACCGGCCTCCCGCGCGCCTGAAGAAATCCACCCCGTCGCCGGCGAAGTACTCCCCGACGACGGCGCGAAAACGCGAGGCGTGTTCCACGGTAGTTGCGGCGCCGGACAGGACCCGGAACGCTTCCTGGAGCGTTTCAATCTGCCCACCCGTTCCGCCGGCGAGCGTATCGGCCCCCGCGCGACGGTTCACTGGCTGCCTTTTCCCGCAGAGGCAAGAGCCCGGAGAGCGTCGTCAACGCTCTTCTCCCTGCCGGCGTACTGGAAGAGCCCCATGATCGAGAGCATCTTATCCACCGCGGGATCGAGGTCAGTGAAGACGAGCTTCCCCCCCGCTTCCTCAAGGTGTTCGATGATTTCTATCAGAAATGACATCCCGACGGAGTTGACAACCCTGGACTGGCCCAGGTTGATCACGACGTGCCTGATCCCATGTTCAAAATGGCGGTTGAACTCGACGGCGATCGCCTCCCCCCCCACGTTGTTGACATATCCCGCCGTCGTAATGATCAGGCACGTGCCGCGGAGTTCCGATGTCAGGCTGAATGGCTGTTCCATGAGATTGCCTCAGCGAAGAAGCTTCTTGATGGTGATCGTGGTGCCGTGCTTGTTCGACTCGATGTGGAAGTCGTCGGACATGGACTTCATGAGGCTCAGACCCCACCCGCGCTTGTTCTTCGAGTCGAGCTTGGTCCGGATATCAGGTTCCTCCACGGAGCCGGGCGTGAACCCCGTCCCGTAGTCGCGGACGAATATCGAAAGGTCGCTTGTCGTCATCGTAAATTCGACGCGCACGGTCGGATGGTTCTCGCCGGAATGCTCCAGAGCGTTGATGACCGCCTCCGTGACGATGATCCTCGCCTCGCCGATCTTCTCCTCGGCGATGCCCAGATGGCGCGCAAGCCGGTCAAGACCCTCGAGCGCCACGAGCTCGATGTCCGGGATCTTCGGAAGCGTCATTTTCATCGCCACGGCACCGGTCATACGTTCCCTTCCCGTGTGTGTCCGTTCGCGTTCTTCTTGATCACGAGCATCGTGATATCGTCGTCGGGGGAGGCTCCGCGAAGCCATCCGTCGGCCTCCTCGGTGAACCGCCCGATGATTTCCTGCGGGGACATTCCCCCGACCTCCGCGAACGCCTTCCGGATGCGCGCGTAATCGAACATCTCCCCGGCGGCGTCTTTCTGCTCGGGGAGCCCGTCCGTGAGAAGGAGCACGGCGTCCCCGGGGCGGAGATCCTCTTCATGGAGGAGATACGGGAAGCTCTTCATCGCGCCCAGGGGCATCCCCTTCAGGAGAATCTCCTCCACCTCTCCCTCACTCTCCCTGTACAGAAAGAGGGGGGGCATCCCCGCGCTCGAAAACGAAAGCCTGTCCCCCTTCAGGCGCACGAGCGTGAACGCCATGAAGAGCCTCCCGAGCCGTATCTCCTTTATCGCCCTGCTGCAGTTGCCGAAGAACGTCTGAATGTCGAACCGCGACGCTTCGGAGAGGAACAGCCCCTTCATCAGCGTGACGATCGTCCCGGCCTGCATCCCGTGCCCCGTCGCGTCTCCGAACCCGACGTTCAAGGATCCGTCCGGCGCGACGCTGAAATCGTAATAGTCCCCGCCGACTTCTGTGGCGGTCTTCATGAAGAGCGCAATCCCGTAGCCGGGGATCACGGGGACATCCCTCGGAAGCATGGAGAGCTGGATCCGGCGCGCCTCATCGAGCTCGGCGGTCTTCCTGTCGTTCTCCGACTGGAGAGCTCTCTTCTCCGCCTCGGCCGCGCGCACCCGCAGATCGGATTCCCGGACGAGCGCCTTCTGGGACTGCTGGTTCATTTCGAACCTGCGGAGGCCGTAGAGCGAGAGAAGGAATATGAAGGCGTACGCGGCGTACGCCCACGCCGTCTTCCACCACGGCGGCCGCACCGTCAGGCCGAGCGAAGCGCCCGTATCGTTCCAGACGCCGTCGTTATTGGAACCCCTGACGCGGAGCGTGTAATGCCCCCCGTCCAGGTTCGTGAACGTCGCCCGGTGGTCCGTTCCGAGCTGTATCCAGTTGTCGTTGAACCCCTCGAGACGGTACGCGTACTGGTTCTTGAACGTATTATAGTAATTCAGCGCCGCAAACTCAAAGATCGCGACATTATCCTTGTACGAGAGGACAATGTCGGAACCTGCGCCGACGCCTTTCTCCTCGATCGGTTTCCCCTGCTTGTCGTCGCTGTTATAACGGGTGAAGGCGCTGAAGACGACGGGCGGAACGTACCCGTTTCCGCGAACGCTGTCCGGATGGAAAAGATTGAACCCGTTCCCTCCCCCGAAGTACATCTCACCCGTCACCGGATCGGCCCCGTACGCCCCCTGGTTGAATTCGTTCCCCTGAAGGCCGTCATTGTCATCGAAGTTGCGGAATGATTCGCTCCGCGGATCGAGCTCGGCGATTCCCTTGTTCGTGCTCATCCAGAGATTCCCCCGGCCGTCCTGGAGGATGCCGTAGATGACGTCGTCGGGGAGCCCTTCCTTCCGGGTATACCGTTTGAACTTTCCCGATCCCCGGTCGAACCGGTTGAGTCCCGCGGACGTCCCGGCCCAGAGAGTCCCCGTGCGGTCCTCGAAGAGACACGCCACGACGTCATCGCTCAGGCTCCCGGGGTCCGCGTCGTCATGCCGGAAGTGCGTGAACGTCCCCTTCTCCCGATCGAACCTGTCGAGCCCCCCTCCGAGCGTCCCGATCCAGAGGACACCCTCGTGGTCTTCACAGAGAGCGAAGACCCCGTGCGCGCCAAGGCTCCCCGGAATCGTGTCGTTGTGGGAGTAGACCGTGAACGTCTCCGCCGCGGCGTCGAGCCTGTTCAGTCCCCCTCCGTATGTCCCCACCCAGAGGGCTCCCGTCCGGTCTTCGCAGAGAGCATAGATCCTGTTGTCGCTCAAGCTTCCCGGGCTGGAAGGGTCGTGCCGGAAGTGCGTAAACCTCCCGGTCCGCGGATCAAACCGGTCGAGCCCGCCGGCGAACGTTCCTACCCAGAGGAATCCGGAACGGTCCCCGGCGATGCATTCCACGGTGTTGTCCCCGAGCGAACGGGGATCACGCGGATCGTGGATAAAGTGCGTAAACGTTCCCGTCGAACGGTTAAGCCTCTCCAGTCCCCCCCGTGTGCCGATCCAGGGGACGCCGGAGGTGGTGACAAAGACCGACACCACGTCATTGTTGACGAGGCTCGCGGGATTGGACGGGGCGTGCGCGTAGTGAGCGAACGGGTCGAGTTCGGGATGAAACCTGTCAACGCCGTGTTCGGCTGTCCCCACCCACATCAGCCCGGAAGCATCCTGATAGATCGAGTAGAGGCGGTCGTTGCCGATGCTCGCCGGGTCGGTCTCCTCGTGCCTGAAATGCGTGAACCGTTCCGTCGCACGGTCAAACCTGTTCAATCCGCCCCGGATGGTTCCAACCCAGAGGACCCCCATCCTGTCCTCATAGATAGGCCAGACCCAGTTGTCGCTGAGACTCCACGGGTTGTTGTCGTCGTGCCGGTAATGCAGAAACGAGCCTGTCTTCCTGTCGAACCTGTCAAGCCCTTCGCGCGTCCCGATCCAGACCTCCCCCCGGTGATCGCCGGCCACCGTATAGACCCTGTCGTCGGAGAGGCTTCCGGCGTCGGAGGAATCGTGCCTGAACGTCGTGATCTTTCCCGTACGGGGGTCGCGGCGTGTGAGCCCGTTGCCGATCGTCCCGGACCAGATCTCGCCGAATGCGTCCTCGAACGAGGGACGGACGGCGCTCACGCGAGCTCCCTTCAAGGGAGCGCTGTCACGCATGACGGGAGCAAATGTCTCACTGACAGGGTCGAACCGGTTGAGGAGGGCGGGGTTCCCCATGGTCCCCACCCAGAGCGTGCTATCCGGTGTTTCCGCAACAGAGGTGATCCAGCTGTTGGAGAGCGACCCTGCACGCGCGGGGTCATGCCTGTAGACCCTGAATGTGTATCCATCATACCGGTTCAGTCCGTCCTGCGTCCCGATCCAGATGAACCCGCGGCTGTCCTGGAGGATGCAGTTCACATCCGCCTGCGACAGTCCCTGCCTGACGGAGAGGTGGTCGAAGACAATGTGTTCCTGCGCCTCGCAGGGAGAAATGAGCGTGGCGAAAAATGCCAGGGGGAGTATTCCCCTGAACCGCGGCAAGACTCGCCGGCGAATGAGCCCGACAAGGAGCATTTCGCGCATAGTAGAGGTTTGCATTGAATTGGTTCCGTCCCGCTGAAAAAAAGGGAAAGCCAGGCTCTCCGGGTTTGACTCCGGAGCGCCTGGCATGAAATTCTCCCCTGCAGATGCTGTCCCGCGGTGAACGAGGCCCGCGGAATGATCAGGAAGCACTCATTTCAACAGCATCATCTTCTTGCTCTGGACGAAGCTTCCCGCCCTGAGCCTGTAAATGTACATGCCGCTGCTCACGGGGGTCCCGCGGTCGTTCGTCCCGTCCCACCGGACAGTATAGGAACCTGAGGGCTGAACGTCGTGGACGAGAGATTTCACGACCTGGCCGAGGATGTTAAACACCGTGAGCGTCACGTCGCGCTGATCCGCAAGCCTGTACGAGATCGTCGTCGAAGGGTTGAACGGGTTCGGGTAGTTCTGGTCCAGCGAGAACGACACCGGCACATCGGGCCCTGGCGCGAACTCGTCGGCGGCGGCGCTCTTCTGGAGCCCGGTGAACGCGGTCCGGAGATTCACCTGCGTTGACCCGCCGATGATGACGTCTTTGCCGAGGAACGCCCCCGTCGCATTCGACGCCCCGGTGAGCCAGAGAGTGCCGTTCTTCGCGTAGATGTTGGCGAAGAGCGTGCTCTTCGGGCCGATCGTCACGGCTTTCGGCAGCCCGAATATCGGTCCGTCCATCCCCGCGACATAGAACATGATCTCTGACGCGTTGATGCCTGACCCGAGAGCAGGACCGACAGTCGTGTTCCATATGGTGACGAACTGCCCGGCGATGCGCACCTCGCTCTGGGCACCGAAGAGTATCTTCGTGTTTAACGCCGCAAGGAGGTTGTTGATATTGTACGTCCCCCCCTTGAATATCAGAGTTCCGCCGTTCAAAATCACGACGTTGCCATAATTCCCGGGCGCCAGTGTCGTCTGCCCGTTTGTCGTGACCGTGACCGACTTGGTGCCAGGGGAACCCGTATTGAACGCCGGGAGCCTCGTGACAAAAGGAGTCATAAGGAATGGCGTCTGGATTCCAGTGATCGAAGCGCCGTTGTTCGTCAGCTTATTATACATGATGTTGCTCTGTATTTTGTCTCCAGTGCCGAGTATAACCTTATTGGCCTTCAGGTTGTACCCGCCCGAAGTATTTACATACCTCCCGACTGTCAGCTCCGCGACTGGATTCTTGGTATTCGCCGGAAGAGAGTTATTCACGAGAACGCTCCCCGAGTTGATGTTTGTGCTGTCCCAGATCTGAATGCTGTTGGTGGCGAAAATGACCGCATCTGCCTGGAACGGCGCCTGCACGAACACCGATTGGCGGAATTGACGGGTGTACGGGACCTGTGTCCCCGGGATGTTTCCTGTGGCATTGACCGTCAGGGGGTAGGTTCCCGGAACGGTCTGTATCCTGAACGTCGCGGAATATGCGCCGCCTCCTTTTGAGACGACTGGCAGCGTCGTGTGGGTCCCGTCGGGGAGCGTGATCGTCGCGTTCACTGTCGCGTCGGTGATCGCGCCCGCAACGCTGGGAACGGATCCACCCGCCATTTGCACCGGCGTGGCGCCACCTGCCGTGAGAGAAGCCTGGACGATTATTGAGTCGCCCGGGAGGTAGTAGGCCTTGTTGAACGTCACCTTCATCGTCACATCGGCAAACGCCGTTACGGACAGCCCCAGCGTTTCATGAACCGTGGTGTCGTTCGTGGTCGAGCCCACCGGTATGAGGATCCACCGGCCGGGCTTCGGATTCTGTATCTGGTAGTAACTGTAGGTCGGCCCCTGGAAATATTGGATGCTGCTGAAGAACCCGTTCGGCGTGGGTATGGACGACAACACGGACGGCGTAATCACCCCTACCCCCTGAGCGACCTCGAACATTGTGCCGGAATTTGACACACTGAAGTTGGACTGAGGAGGCACGACGGCAAGAACCCCGGTGCTTCCCTGCCACTGGAAACCGGGAAGAATGGAAGTTGTCCCGGGATCCACGAGACCTCCCTGCCACTGGAATCCTCCCTGCCACTGGAACCCGCCCTGCCACTGGAAGCCTCCCTGATACTGGAATCCTCCCTGGTACTGGAATCCCCCCTGCCACTGGAATCCGGGCGAGTTTGAAGCAAACGTCGTGTCGGCAAGTATCTGCTGTCCGGTGAGATCAACCCAGATCTGCTGGACGTCGCGGTCGAGCGTCGTGTCGGCCGCCAGAAAGTACGCTCCTCCGGTGGAGTCGGCGAGGTGGCTGGAAATATCCTGACCGCTGCTCCCGGCGAAGCCAAACGTGAAAACGGGTGTGAGTGACGCCCTGAGACCCTGGATGACGGATTGGCTCAGCGCACCCGGGGAGCTCGTTTCCTCCCCGGCACTCAGGAGAATCATCGCCCGCGTCTGGTTGGCGAGCGGGGTCGATCCGGTAAGAAGCGATGTGCCCGACTGAAGCCCCTGACCGACGGCGCTCGTACCGCCGATCGTCATCGCCTTGATTTTCGCGATGATGGCAGCCTTGGAAGTCGAATCGCTGATCAACGCCAGCTGCGGCCCGACGATCACCTGTGCGGGGAGCTGTATCACGCCGACCCGATCACCGCTTCTCATCCGGCTGATGAGCTCGGACGCAGCTGCGATCGAGGGGGTAAACCCGTCATAGGACGCTGCAAACGTGGAGGAACCGTCGATGACCAGAACCAGGTCGACCCTGTTCTGGGGGAGATTCCGGTATATGTAGCCGATCGCCGCGGTGTCGGGGACGTGCAGGACCCTCTTGCTGATCTCATCTTTGACGATAAACCCGTACATTGTGACCGTATCATTCGCGGTCCCCATATACGGGATATACGGCGCGTACCCGGGATTGTAAATGTCTCCCAACCCGCCGAAATGTCCCGCCTCGTGCGTCACCACGTCCTGGAGATCCTTTGTTACCGTATCGCCCGTCGAGACGGCCACTGTCCCGAATGTGTAGTTCTGAGCGTTCAGCGCAACGTCTGCGTCGGTAATCTCCCCGTTCAGCGCGTTGTACCGGACGCGCGTTACGGCGATCGCCTGCGCGGGGGCGCCCGTAATGATATTCCATGAGCTGTCCGTGCTGGTCCCCGTGATCCAGACGACGTTATTGATCCCATCCGGGTTTCCTCCCCATGTTTCAACCGCCTGCGAGGGGCCCTGCACTTCGGAATAGGTAATCGGGCTCACCATCCCCCAGGTGCCGAACGCAGACCGGACGGCCGGGACGAGTGAAGGGGCATTTGCGATCACGGTATTGCTGATCTGGAACGACGCTTTTCCTCCGGGCCAGTGAAGGGGTATGCCTGAAAGCGTCGTATTGACGACGTAGTGATTCCCGTAGATCTTCGTCTTCGTCCCGGCGATAAGGTCGGGAGAGAATTCCGATGTGTTATTTCCATGGTCCGTCGACGTCGCGCTTATGAACTGCCCCGGCATCAGGGCCACGGTCGGCGTGAGCGAAAAAACGGCGTTGCCGAGGCTGTCCGTCGTCAGCGCCGTCGTCCCGATGAGCGTCTGCCCCTGGCCGTATCCCGAAGGATCGGCGGCCGGGTTCGCGAACACCTGAATCGTCAGCGACGTGTTCGGCCAGCTGACGACCGATCCCCGCACTATCGAGGATTCGGGGACCGCGACATAGAGAAGCGGAAAATTCTGTCCCTTGAATATCGAATCGGGATTCAGCGGATAGCTTCGCGGTACGGGATGCGCAGGGACCCAGTTCGCCGTAACACCGTCGGCTCCCCTGTCGATGCCGAGACTCCCGTTGCCGTATATCGCGTTGGAGAGTATCGAAGTCCCCAACGGCACATTGTTCGTATCCACGAGCGGCAGGGATACCCCCGAGCCGTGATTGAATGCGATCGTATTCCCCTGTCCCGGCAGGAGACCGCCGACCGCGTTATTGTTCGACTGGGCGATGGTGACGCCGTTTCCTCCGTTCCCGAAAGCGGAAGCGCCGCTGGCATCCGTGCCGATATAATTCCCGGACAGAACGCTCCCGGAGGAACCGAATCCCGAAATGCGGACGCCGTCAAGGCCGTTCCCGGATATCACGTTCCGGTACGCAGGGGTGGTCCCGCCGAGCGTGTCCGGCGCCGCGAGCTGAACCCCGTGCTGGTGGTTCGAGAGGATCGTATTCCCCGCGATCGTCCCGGTGCCCCCGCTAAGAACGCCTGAACTGTCGTTTGATGTGATCGTATTGCCGAGAATCTCGATGAAGCTCCCGCTGAACGGCACAACGCCCCAGGCGCCGTTGTTCGAAATGATATTTCCCTGCCCTGCAAGACCGCCGACGACGATATTCGAAGCGTAGTTGCGCACCGCGACGCCCGATCCGAACGCCGCGGCAGCAGACGAATTCCCGAGAGGGGTCGTCCCGTCGGACTGCACGCCGATATAGTTTCCCTGTATCGTCACCCCCGAGACGCCGCCGTCTCCCCAGACCGAGACCCCGTCGCACAGGTTACCTGATACGATGTTCCGGGCTCCGGCGACAGACCCTCCGATCACCGTGCTCGATGAGGGACCGATCACGAGTATTGCGGCCCCGTACGGACCGCCGTAGTTGGGGAGAGCCGAGTTCCCTGCCGCATTCGTCCCGATAAGGTTTCCCTGGACGTTCGTCCCCGTCCCCGTAATGGTGATTGCAGACCCGTGATTCCCCGATATCAGGTTCCCCACACCCGTCGCCGCGGACCCAATAGAGGTATTCGTGGCGCCGGTGAGCTGTATACCTGCGCCGTTCGGGATGCTGATCGTGCCGGTGACATCGACGCCGATGTAATTCGCCTGTATCAAATTCGCGGTCGGAGAAAACCCCTGGTTCACGATCTCGATCGCGTTCGCTCCGTTCCCCGATATGATGTTGTCTGCCCCGGGCCCGCCGATCGTATTTCCAACTGATGCCGCCGGCACGCCGGAGTACACTCCCGCCGCCATAAGAATCCCGTCACCGGCGTTCGGAATCGCCGCGGTCCCGGCAGCGTTCGTCCCGATCAGGTTCCCCTGTATGGTGATCGACGACGATTGAAACTGGATGCCGTTGGTCCCGTTCCCGGAGATGACGTTCCCGTAGCTCCCCGGTCCGCCGATGATGAATTGCCCTCCCCCGGCAAAAATGCCGATCCCGGCCTGAATGTTCCCGAGCGCGGCGGTCCCCGCCGCATTCGTCCCGATATAGTTTCCGAACACCATGCTCCCGGTGGTCTGGTCGAACGTCATCCCGTTCCGCACGTTCCCCGAGATCACGTTCCTGGCCGCAGGGGTGTTCCCGCCGATCAGATCGAAATTCCCCGTGCCGGGGGGATTCCCGTTGCCGATGTAGACGCCGTCGACACCGTTTCCCTCAGCGACGGTTCCCGTCGGGTCGGTGCCGATGAAGTTTCCCTGCACCGTATTCCTGTTATTGTCCTCGAGGACCACCCCGGCGCCGGTGCACCTGTTGATGGCCAATCCCCGGACGAGACAATTGCCTGCGGAAAGGTATATGCCGTTGACCGCCTTGTGGTTGCCGTTGATCTCGATCAGGATCACGGCATTGTCCCCCGTCGCCAATGTGTTCGGCGACGAGCCGGGCTGCGTGTACCCGTCAATGATCAATGAATCGGTCACGGTCGGAAGGTCCCCTCCGAGCGTGATCGTCTGGACCCCTGATCCCGGTATGTTGAAATTGATGGTGTCACGGACTGCATGGGGTGCAAGCGCGTTGGCGCTCAGTATCGCATCGTGGAGCGTCCCGGCGCCGACGGTGCCGGTGCTCGTCACCGTGAATGCCGTTTGGCCGCCGGATACGGAGAGGCCGAAAACGGTCGCGATGGTCAGAAGGGTAAACAATTTCTTCATAAGGGATCCCCTGAGTTTGTCGAGAGCTGAGAATTTCGGAGCCGGGCAGACCGGTTACTTCTGATTCAAATCGCTGTTTGCCTTCTTCACGAGTGCCGTCATCCCTTCGAGCGACATGTTCCCCCCAATAGTCAACGCCCCGGTCGATTCGTCTTTTCGTATCGTGAATTTACCCTGCTGGCCCGAGGCAACCCTGTACGCACCGTGCGTATCCTTCTCGGCGAACACAAGCACGCTCTCCCCCTGCTGGAACGTCGCCATGTGACTGTACATTTCCCCCACCCCGTCGATCTCTCCCCCCGGGACCACGAGCGTCAGCGGCCGCCCGGGGGTCCCCCCCTTGACGTACTGGTCGACGTCCAGCGTGACGTTTGTGAGTATGCGCGAATGGTCTCCGTTCCAGCCCGAGACGAGCGAGCTTACCCTCCCGACGGCGACGATCTCCGCCTGCACGGCAAGCGTCTCAACCGGCAGGCGCACGGACTGCGCGCGCGACGACGCACACGGAAAGAGGAAAAGGAGAGCGAGCGGAACAATTGCGGTGATCGTGTTCGATTGAATCTTCATCGAGATTCCTCCGTAAGTATGGAATAACGGAGACCCTGCGGACAGGGTCCCGCCTGGTGGAGCCGTCCCGCGGCTAGCGAACCGGGACAGACGTACGTATTTTTGAAACAGGAAGTCTTCCTGCGTCAGGAGTACTCAAGACTGGAATGCAAGAAAGTTGCTGCGAAGGGAAATAAAAAAAGAGCGATGGGGGGTCGCTCTCGTGTCACGTGTTGAAACCTATCTACCGCGAAACATCTCGCCGGGACGGGCGCGTATCCATGGCAACCAGCCGAGATTAACGTAGTAATGTGTGCCGGCACAGTCGTCGTCACTCTCGGTGCGCCCAGAAGGATACGAAGAAAGAACAGTGAAGTTATACCTGATAATTATAACGATAGGCGCGGGCAATGTCAAGTACAGGACCTAACGGGAGAGTACGCCTGATTGCGATGATTCGCCGTTGTACGCGGGGGTATTTTCTTTTTCCCCGCCGGATCGTATCTTTACTATAGCGGAACTGACGTCTCAACGACGATCGTCAAGCCAACGCAACCATCAGGGAGAGTGCAATGAATTTGCCGGGCTACGCGTTTCTCGACGGGAAGATCGTCCCGTACGCGGAAGCAAAAGTGGGAGTGCTGACGCACGGACTCAACTACGGGACGGCGGTCTTCGGCGGCATCAGGGCATACTGGAACGACGACGAAGGAGAGTTGTTTGTCTTCCGTCCCGTCGATCATTTCCGCCGGTTTCTCCAGTCCGCGGGGCTTCTCCGCATGGAACTTCCATACACCGCCGAGGCGCTCGCATCCGCTACACTCGAGCTGCTCCGCGCCGAGGGACTCAGGACCGACTGTTATATCCGCCCCCTTGCGTTCTACGGCGACGAGATCATCGGCGTCAGGCTCCACAATCTGACTCCGCGCCTGGCGATCACCTCCGTCCCGTTCGGGCTGTACGTGGAGAACGACGAAAATGCCCACTGCACGATCTCCTCGTGGCGGCGCGTGGACGACAACATGATTCCCGCCCGGGGAAAAATCGCCGGAGCGTACGTGAACTCCGCGCTCGCCAAATCCGACGCGCAGCTCTCCGGGTTCGACGAGGCGATCGTCCTGAACCAGGAGGGGCACGTATCCGAGGGATCGGCGGAGAACATCTTCCTCGTCCGGAACGGCGTCGCGGTCACCCCCCCTATCTCGGAGAACATACTGGAGGGGATCACGCGGCGCACGATCATCAACCTTCTCAGGGACGAGCTGGGGATGGAAGTGCAGGAGCGGCCGGTGGACAGGACCGAGCTCTTTCTTGCCGACGAGGTCTTTTTCACCGGGACGGGTGTCCAGGTGATCGCGGTGACGCGCATCGACCACCGCACGATCGGGACGGGAAAAATGGGGAAGATCGTCAGACAGCTGAGGGAGCTCTACTTCAACATCGTCCGCGGACGGGTTGTGCGGTACCGGCCGCACTGCGTCCCCGTATACGACGCGGGGGCGAAGAGCGCGAACGCCGGAACGCTCACCCGGAGCGCCGGGACGTAACCCCGCGGCGCTGCGGGAGAAACCCCCGGGGGGCGGAGAAGGATCCCGCCCCGCCCGAACGAAATGCTGCTACCGGTTCACCGGGTGTATCCCGGCCTGATCGAGGAACTCACGTATCGCCGTATAGGCCGAGATCATCTGATCCAGCGTGAATCCCCCGTGTCTTCCCCCCGGGATCGTCACAAGCCTGTTCGGCACCCCGGCCGCGGTGAGCGCCTTGTGCAGGCGCACCGCCTGCGTATAGGGAACGAGCTGGTCGTTGTCCCCGTGGATTGTCAGCACCGGAGGAATACCGGCGCGGACGTACGTCAGCGGTGAAACGCGCGCCGCCACCTTTTCCTTCTCGGGGAGGCTTCCCAGCCAGTTCACGGCGTAGCTCTGCCGGTTCGGTCCGGCGAGCAGCTCGTTCACGTCGGTGATCCCGAACCAGTTGACGATCGCGGCGACCTTCATCGTCGGGAGCGCGTCATCCCATTCCTTCGATGCGTCGAACCCCGCGCCCGCATCAACCATCCCCGTCATCAGCGCCAGGTGTCCCCCCGCGGATCCGCCCGTGACGATAATGCGCGTCGTGTCGAAACCGTACTCTTTTGCGTGCTCGTAAAGCCACCGCAGCGCCTGGCGGCAATCCTCGACCGCTGCAGGGGGAGGCGACACCCTTGCCATCCGGTACTCGACGTTAATCGCGTGGAATCCCATGGCGAGGTACGGGAGGATCTCGAGCACCCTTGCCTCCTTGCTCCCCCCAACCCATCCTCCCCCGTGGATCACGATCACCGTGGGAGCAACCGTGGGCCGGGGATTCCGCGTGTACACGTCGAGCTTGCATTCATAGTTGTTTGCCACGGAGTAGACGACGTTGGGGGTGACCGTGTAATTGAGCATGAGGTCGATCGGCAAGGCGGTCGGCGTCGTCTGTCCCGGGGAGGCGGATACCGCGAGCGAGAAAAGGAGAGCGAGATGAAATGCACGGCGCATGGGAGTATTCCTGTTGATTGTGGTTGAATCGACTGCAACAAGCACTTGCGCAAGGGGAACGCGCATAGCGCGCGATCACTGCTTCTTCAAGAGTGTCGTCCCTCCGTCGATGAGTGCCGCGGCGCGCTCCAGCACCCCCGCGGCAATCACGATCTGTTCCCCCGCCTCCTTCCACTTTCGCATCTCGATCGCCTCCCGCACGCCGGGGAGCGTCTTGACGCCGTAACCCGTATATCGTCCGGGCGCGTAGATCGCATGAACGTACCAGGGCCTCCCCGGCAGTCCCTCCTTCGTGGTGAGCGTCCGCTCGAAATCCATAAAAAGCCTGTCGAGCAACCGGGCGGTCTCCGCCGGGAGCGGACCTCCGGCGGAGCGCTCCCCTTTCCACGAGTCGCCGAACCTGTGCGTGCTCCTCTCGAGAGCAGCCAGAGCGTTCTGGAGCGGGGCGAAATCGATATAGGGGACGGGGTCCTCGGATTTCGGCGTCACGCGGGTTTCCTTCGGGTCCGCGGAGAGCTCGAACGTCTTTTCGCGGATCTTCCTGTTCTGTTCTTCCGTCGCATCACGCATTTCGTCGGCGAGTTTCATCACTTCAGCGACGTACCGACCGATCGTTTCGGTGAAGTCCGCGAAGTCAAACGGCAGGACTTCCGCATCCGCAAGCCGGAGGATGATCCTGCCGGCGGTCTGCGCTTCCGTCACGCCGTAGACAAAGCCCGGGTCGCCGAACCTCGCGTAAAAGTCGAATGAATCGTACGCGGAATGATACGAGCCACCGCCGTCTTCACCGCCGTAGCCGATGTTCATCGACGCTATGCCGAGATGCTGGAGGAACGGCGAGTAATCGGATCCCGATCCGAGCGCGCCGATCCTCAGGTCCGCCCGTTCACGGATCCCCTTTCTCTCCGTCCCTGATGCGCGGAGTATCTGCACCGCGCGCGCGCGCTCTGACACGCTCACGTGAGTTTCAGGGTCCGTCACCGCGCGCGCGACCTGGTTGACGAACATTTCAAGCGTGTGCGAGCCGCCCGCCGAGAAGAAGCCCCTTCCGGTCCCGTCGGAATTGACGTAAACCGCCGCTTCCCCCGCAAGCTCTTCCGCGTGCGTCTCCACCCATTCGGTGGAACCGAGCAGGCCGGGCTCCTCCCCGTCCCATGCGCAGTACACAATCGTCCGATCCGGACGCCAGCCCCCGGAGGCCAGGAGGCCCACTCCCCGGGCCTCCTCCATCATCGAAACCAATCCGCTCAGGGGATCCCCCGCGCCGAAGACCCACGCATCCTGGTGATTCCCCCGGATGATCCACTCTCCCGGCTCCCGGCTCCCTTTGAGCGTGGCGATCACGTCACGGATCGGCGCCATGTCCCAGGAAAACTCGAGTTTCAGGTGGACCTCAGCCGGGCCCGGCCCGCAGTGGTACGTGATCGGGAGCGCCCCGCGCCACTCCTCAGGCGCAACGGGCCCTCCCATTGCGGAGAGAAGCGGGAGCGCATCGGCGTACGATATCGGCAGAACGGGTATCGTCGTCAGCACGCGGGCTTCGCTCAGCGGGAGCCGCGTTGCGTTTTTCGTTGCTCCGACAAAGGGGGTGAGCGGGTCCCCCGGGTAGAGGGGCATGTCTTCGACGGATCCGCGCTGACCTCCGAACCTGTTCCTGTAGGACCCGTCAGGATACACATCGCCCCGGAAGTACCCGTCGTCACGGGGATCGGAATAAATGATGCATCCCAACGCTCCGTGCTCCGCCGCGACCTTGGGTTTGATGCCGCGCCAGGCGCCCCCGTACCGGGCGATGACGATCTTCCCTTTCACGTCGATCCCGCGAAGGGTGAGCTCCTCGTAATCCTTCGGGACGCCGTAATTGACGTACACGAGCTCTCCGGTCACGTCACCATCGCACGAATAGCAATTGTACAGCGGAAGCTGTTCCGCGGTCTGCACGGATGTCGTGTCCCCGGGAACGGGGGGCTCGGCAAGCACCGCCCGAAACGGCGTGGGACGGGTCATTTCAAGAAGACGGAGCTTCGGCGTCGGGAACAGGACCGTAAATTCCTCGACATGCGCATCGAATCCCCATGACCGGAAGAGTGACGCAATCAAGGACACGTTCTCCGCGTCCCCCTTCGATCCGACGTGATGGGCGTGGGAGGAGAGCTGTTTCATCCAGTCCCTCATGTTTTCCCCCTTCAGCGAGGCGTCGAACTTCGATTCAAGAGACCGCTCACTCACCGCGCGCACGGAGTCGAAACCGGCCATCGGCTGGGCGGCCGCGCGCACGCAGCAGATGGCAATCAGCAGGGGAAGAACCGTTACGGGACGCAGTGCTCTCATCATTGTTCCTCGTGATGTGATGCGGGAATCGGGTGAGAAAAGGCTCCCAAAGATACTCACCGGCACTTCCGAAAGCAAAGGTCCGGCCTTGATTTTCGCGGAGGGAAACGGTAGTTTTTCCCGCTACAGAAATCACACAGAAACGACAGCGAGAGGACCTCAACCATGAGGACACATCCCTGGATTCTCATCGCCGCGTTCGCGGGTTCGCTCCCGCAGGCGGCGCGCGCGGGCGGCGCGGATTCGTCGCTTCTTTCGCTCGACCGGATATTCTCCTCCCGGGAGTTCTCACCCCGCCGGGCGGGTCCGTTTCTGTGGATGGACGGGGGGAGCGCCTACACGGCGCTGGAACGGTCCGCCTCTGCCGCCGGCGGGCGCGACATCGTGCGCTACCAAACGGATGGGGACGCCCGGACAATCCTCATGGGCGCCGACCGGCTCATCCCTCCCGGCGGCACCGCACCGATTCCGATCGAACGCTACGAGCTCTCCCCCGGCAACGGGTACGTCCTCATTTTCACGAACTCGCGCCGCGTCTGGAGAACGAACACGCGGGGAGATTACTGGGTCGCGGGGCTCCGCGACGGGACGTTGAAGCGTCTGGGCGGTGACGCCCCCCCTTCCACGCTTATGTTCGCGAAGTTCTCGCCCGACGGCTCGCGTGTCGCGTATGTGCGGGGGAACAATCTCTACGTCGAGGACGTGGCCCGGGGAGGGATCATCCAGCTGACGTCCGACGGGTCGACGACGATCATCAACGGGACATTCGACTGGGTTTACGAAGAGGAATTCTCGCTTCACGACGGATTCCGCTGGAGCCCCGACGGCACGCGCATCGCATACTGGCAGCTCGACGCGGGCGGGGTGAGGGACTATCTCCTTATCAACGACACCGATTCGCTCTATTCGTACGTCACCCCGGTCCAGTATCCCAAGGTGGGGACGACGCTCTCGGCATGCCGCACCGGGGTCGTGAGCGCTTCCGGGGGACCGACGACCTGGTTTCCGACCGCCGGGGATCCCCGGAACAATTACATCCCGCGGATGGACTGGGCGGGGAACGGGACCTCCGTGGCGTTTCAGTACATGAACCGCCTCCAGGACACAAACCGGCTCATGCTCGCCGACGCCCGGACCGGTTCCGTGCGGACGATACTGACGGATGCCGACAGCGCGTGGGTTGAGGCCGTGGATGACCTCCGCTGGCTCGGGGGGGGAAAATATTTCACCTGGCTCAGCGAATCCGACGGTTGGAAACACCTCTACCGGTACGACGCCGCGGGGGGACAGAAGACGCTTCTCACCCGGGAGGCGTTCGACATCGAAAACATCGTGCGGGCGGATTCTGCGGGACGGTGGATGTATTACATCGCATCGCCCGAGAACCCGTGCGAACGCTATCTCTACAGGCTCTCCATGGACGGTGAGGGGAAAAGCGGGAGAATCACTCCCACCGGGGAGCCGGGAACGCACAGCTACGACGTCTCGCCGGACGGCAAATGGGCATTCCATACGTATTCCCGATTCGCCCTCCCTCCCGTCGTCGAGCTTGTCAGCCTTCCTGATCACAGGGTGCGGAAGGTCCTTTCGGACAACGCCGGACTGAAGGGGGCGCTTGCCCCCCTGAAGAAGGGAAAATCGGAGTTTTTCCGGGTTGACATCGGCGGGGGGGTGATGCTGGACGGATGGAGGATGTTCCCTCCGGACTTCGATCCCGCGAAGAAATATCCCGTCCTCGAGGAGATCTACGGCGAGCCGGCCTCTCAAACCGTCGTCAACAGGTGGGGGGGGAGCACGTACCTCTGGCACCTTATGCTGACACAGCAGGGCTATATCGTCATCAGCATCGACAATCGTGGGACCCCGGCGCCCCGGGGGCGGGCGTGGCGCCGTTCGATCTACCGGCAGATTGGAATCCTTGCATCGCGGGACCAGGCCGCGGCGATGCGCGTCATCCGCCGGTGGGACTTCGTCGATTCCACGCGCATCGGGATCTGGGGATGGAGCGGTGGAGGTTCGATGACGCTCAATATGATCCTGCGGTACCCCGACCTCTATCAGACGGGGATGGCGGTTGCACCCGTTCCGGATCAGCTCCTGTATGACGCCACATACCAGGAGCGGTACATGGGTCTCCCCTCGGGAAACCCCGAGGGGTATCGGCTCGGGTCCCCCGTCACGTTCGCCGACAGCCTGAGGGGGAATCTCCTCCTGGTCCACGGGACGGGGGACGACAACGTCCATTACCAGGGCTCGGAGCGACTCATAAACGCATTCGTCAGGGCAGGCCGGCAGTTCTCGATGATGGCCTACCCCAACCGGTCACACGGGATCTATGAAGGAGAGGGGACGACGCGGCATCTGTACGGGCTCCTGACAAAGTACCTTGCCGAACATCTCCCTGCCGGTCCCCGGGGGAACTGACGCGCGGCGTGAGCGACCGGAAGTTTGCCGGCGCAGTGTTGATCCTCTCCCCCGTCACCAGCATCAGCGGCGGGAGGGCTTTCTCATGTATCGACATTTCTCTATATTGCGACCGGCATTGTACACTCACGAACGAAATCATGAAATCCGGAGACAGAAAGCAACGGCGGGAACGACCGCCGGGGACGAAACCGAAAGGGGAACGGAGCTCCGCAACGGCCGGGGAGCAGGTGTATTGCACGGAATGCGGCGCGACACTTGATAACTACTGTTTCTCGGACGGCGCCGACGATCTCGGTGCCATCCGGAAGACGCTGGCACAGTGCAAAAAAAAGGGGAAATTTTCAGGGGACTTCTGCGCGAAGCTCTTCATCGCACACCCCGAGGCGGTGATGACCCCGGATCGCGAAACCGGAGACGATCCCGGCGCATAATCCGACCCGAGGCACCTTATAGATCAATTCACCCACACACGCGAGGAGACCGCCATGCTCCGTGTACGTTCCATGACCGCCGCTGCTCTCGTTGTTGTTGCAGCCGGGCTTGCCGCAGGGCCCGGAGCCGGAGGGGCACGCGCCCAGGACGAACAATCGATGACGCGGGACGAAGTATCGGTCATCAAGAAGAAACTCGTCGCGGTCCTTGAGGCTCTCGGTCAGCCTGCGGGATACTCCATCGAGCATGAGAGCTTCAACCTCCCCACGCAGGCATACAAGAATCCGGAGACGGGAAAGTACGGCCTGACAGGCGCCTCCGCAAACAGGAGATTCGGAACGGAGAAGAAATCGGAGGAAGAGAGCAAGGATCTGCAGAAGGAGTATCAGAAAAGGCTGACGGAGGCGCAGGCGAAGGGGGATTACGCGGAGATGTCCAGGATCGCGGTGGAGATGCAGCAGAAGACGGGTCAGATGCAGCTCAAGGCGACCGAGGGGCACAAAGACCCCGTGCAGGTTTCCGTTTCGTTCAACGGGAACCCGGGAGCGGTCATCGACCCCGATATGGTCGCCTTCGAACACTCCGGAACGATCGCCCTGAAATCCGGCGTCGAAAACGGCTCGGAGCGTATTGCCGTCTACTTTGATCCGGTCTCCTTAAAGGAGACAAAGCAGCTTTCGCGCGTGGATCTGAAACAGCCGGAAGGAGGGGTCGCGAAGAGGACGCTCGTGCTGAGCGCGACGATCGAAGTGACCGGTCCCCCCGCGGAGATCGAGCCGTGGGTGAAGAAGGTGGACCTGAAGAAGGTGCTCGCGCAGATCGACGCGGAACGTTAGACGCTGCTCCGTGAGAGGCCGCTTCGAGAGGCCGCCCCGTTCGAAGAATCATTGACTTTCAGCGAACCCGTGCGTAGCTTGTTGCGCATGCCGGAGCTCAGACAGAACATCATCACCCGCGAGTGGGTGATCATCGCGAAGGAACGCGCGCGGAGGCCCGACCAATTCATCCGCCCGAAACGGGAGTCGGCTCCCCTCCCGCAGTTCGAGGCCGGGTGCCCGTTCTGCCCCGGGAACGAAGAGATGAGCGCGGCGGAAACCTACCGGGTGGCGGACAGGGACGGATGGAAAGTCCGGGTCGTCGCGAACAAGTTCCCCGCGCTCTCGCAGGAAGGGGACCGGGTCCGCCGGGTCGACGGGGTGTTCCGCTCGATGTCGGGGGTGGGATTCCACGAAGTCGTCGTCGAGCACAGGCGGCATGATCTCTCCCCGGCGCTCTATTCCGTCGAAGAGCTGAAGACGATCCTCGGCGCCTACCGGCAGCGGTACATCCAGATCCGGAAAGACCCGCGCGTCGAAGCGATCATCATATTCAAGAACCACGGCGAGTCCGCCGGGACGTCGCTGGCCCACCCGCATTCGCAGATCGCCGCAACCCCCATCGTCCCCACGCAGATACGCCACAGGATGGACGAGGCGATACGGTTCTTCGACGAGACCGGGGAGTGCGTGTTCTGCACGACGCTCAGGCGTGAGCTTGCGGACAGGCACAGAATCATCGCATCGACGGACTCGTTTGTCGCGTTCATCCCCTACGCCGCGCTTTCGCCTTTCCACATCTGGGTCTTCCCCGTCCGCCACTGTTCTTCATTCGACGAGATCGAGGAGTACGAGATCACGGACCTCGCCGCCACGCTCAGGACGGTCCTCGGGAAACTGTATCACGGGCTGAACGATCCCGATTACAATTTCTCCATCCGGTCGATCCCGGCGCGCGAAGGCCAGCGGGAATTCTTCCACTGGTACCTCACGGTGATCCCCCGCATCGTGCGGACCGCGGGGTTCGAGATCGGGAGCGGGATGTACATCAACACGGCGATCCCGGAGGAAAGCGCGAAGTTCCTCCGCGACGTCAGCGTCGACTGAGGGGCATCCCTCCCCCCGGAACGACGCGGGGCCGCCCCGGGCGGCCCCGCCACAGCAG